>ERZ778022.799-NODE-799-length-57180-cov-5.434993_pt1 | contig 57180 bp, 75 predicted proteins | sample MGYA00375752_ERZ778022 | MGnify/ENA primary metagenome ERZ778022 (study PRJEB29350, sample SAMN05389826) | bioreactor metagenome | isolation source: Thiocyanate bioreactor | place: South Africa: University of Cape Town | collected 2014-04-04 ...
CGAGCAGGAGCTTTCCCGCCACGGCCGCCTGGTGATCCGCCCCTCCGGGACCGAGCCGCTGATCCGCGTCATGGCCGAGGGCGACGATCGCAACCAGATCGAACGCATCGTCAACGACCTCGTCGGCATCATCGCCAACGTCCGCACCGCAGCCTGATCGCGAAATTCATCGCGTAGATCTTTCGATGGCAGCCCCTAGAGCATTTCCGGTGAACACTGGTTTCCCGGAAATGCTCTAACTTTTTCTTTTTGCCGCATTGTCCGACGCCGAAGCGATCACGCTTCGGCTGGAAATGTTCCTGGGCGGCCAGTTGCAGTCGAAACAGGACCAAACCAGCGGGCGGGCAGCATAAGGGAATGGCTCTGAAGCAAATTAACGAGGTGCAGGAATTCTTTCGCTGACGAACCGTAAATCGTCGCTGTCGATGCTTGCGAAGTTATCCGAATATGGCAAATTTGTGGTAAAGACACTGTGATTGGAATATCTCCGGATCCGGAATGAGTACAGAGACCGCTGCCGATCTCATCGATGCCATCTATGAAGCCGCTTTCTTTCCCGAAAACTGGCTTTCCATTCTCGATGACATGGCCCGGATGAATGGCTTTCACGGCACGGCGCTTTTCAATGCCAGTGCGCGCGGTAGCCGCGCCTTGGCATCGAGATCGCTTGACGACATCACCCAGAAAATCCTGGCCGAGGGCTGGATGACGCGGAATACGCGGGCAGCACATCTGCTCAATATCGAGCATGACGGTTTTGTCGATGAGGCCAGACATTTCACCGAAGAGGAATGCCAACGGCATCCCATCATCATGGAGGTTTTTCGACCCTTGGGTTACGGTTTCGGCACATCGACGGCTATCAATGTGCCCAGCGGCGATAAGATCATTTTCGCTTTGGAAAAGAAGAGCGTGACAGGCCCCGTCGAAGCCTCCGCCATTGCGTTTCTGGACGGTATCCGTCCACATTTGGCGCGAGCGGCGATGATGTCCAGTCGCCTGGAATTCGAAAGGGTTCGGGCTGCGGTCGAAACACTTGCCATGACCGGCTTGCCCTCGGCGGTTCTCGGTATGGACGGCAAGCTGATGGCTTGTAACGCATTGATGGAGAATTGTGCGCAAGTGCAGATCGGAGCCTCCGATCGCCTGTATTTTCGTCACGCGCCGGCCAACGATCTGCTCAAGTCCGCTCTTCTGCGCTCGAAGGAGGGGATTGCCAGCAAGGATTACCGCAGCCTGTCCTTTCCCTTGCCGGCCCATGAAACGAAAATGCCGGCTGTCGTTCACCTCGTACCTGTGCGTGGCAATGCCCGGGATATTTTCACGCACGCGGTTTTCTTCGTGATCATTACGCCGGTGGACCGTTCGCTCGTGCCGACGGCCGAAACTATCCAGGGGCTTTTCGACTTGTCGCCGGCAGAGGCGCGGGTCGCCAGACTTTTGGCCGGCGGTGTCGATGTGAATGCTGCCGCGGCACAGATCGGCGTCAGCCGCGAAACGGTTCGAAGCTAGGTCAAATCCATTCTGACCAAGTCCGGTTTGAACCGACAAGCCGACTTCATCGCGGCCGTGGCCAGCATTCGAATGATTGAATAAGACCGCCGCCATGCCTGGTGGCAGTGAAGATTCTCGGTAAACGAGCGTAGTTAATCGGGTCTTAACCTTTTCATTTCATTATCCAAGACAAATGGGACAGTTGGCTGGCCGCGGCTTTGCCAATCCACACATCGTCTTGGAGTCGAAGCCATGAAGAAAAGCCTGATCGGCATTTTTGCCGCTCTTCTTGCCAGCAGCCCGGCGCTTTCAGCCGATCTGTACCAGCCGGAACCCGTTCCCATGCAGCCGATCGAGGAGCCGGTCCAGGTCGCCTCGACATCGGGCTGGTATCTGCGCGGTGATGCCGGTTACTCCTTCAACCGCCTTCGCGGCGCGCGCTTCTTCCAGGGCAGCAACGGCTATGAGCGTGATTTCGATCACGTCAAGCTGCGCAATGCCTTCACGGTCGGCGCCGGTGTCGGTTACCAGGTCAATTCCTACCTGCGCACCGATCTGACCTTCGACTACCTGTCGCGGTCGAAGTTCGAAGGCTCGACCAGCGGCGGCGGCGCCGATTTCGGCGCCTGCTTCGATCGCTGCACCTCGCGCGACTATGCCTCGCTGACCGCCTACAGCCTGCTGGCCAACGCCTATGTCGATATCGGCACCTATGGTTCGGTCACGCCTTACGTCGGCGCCGGCATCGGCGGCACCTATGTCAAGTGGAGCAACCTCAACAACACGTCCTGCGCCGACGGCGATCCCACCAATTGCGACGACTCCGTCTCGCATGACGGCAAGGGCGGCTGGCGCTTCACCTATGCGCTGATGGCGGGCGCCTCCATCGACGTCACCTGCAATCTGAAGGCCGATGTCGGTTATCGCTACCGCCACATCAACGGCGGCAACATGTTCGGTTATGCCGAGAGCGGCGGGCCGGGCTACGACAAGAGCATTTCCTCGCATGAAGGCCGCGTCGGCATGCGCTATATCTTCAACGGCTGCGACCAGCAGGCCTATGTGCCTCCGGCGGAAATCCCCATGCAGCCGCCGGTCTACAAGTAAATCCTGCGCATTCGACTGTCCGAAACGGCCGTCCGGAGGTCCCTCCGGGCGGCCGTTTCGCGTCGGGATCGTGGTTTCCATGGGCTTAAGAAATATGGTTAACGCATCGTTAACCATTTGCGCCGATACTGAAGCCATTCCTGAAACGGTGCGGGGTGTTTCGATGGTCCGGTTGGCGACGATTTCTCTGGCGGCGGCATGTGCCGTCGGTTTCTGCCATGGCGCATCGGCGGCGGACCTGGCCCCGGAAATCACCCTTGCCGAAGCCGGCACGGTTAGCGCCGGCACCGGGCCTTACCTGCGCGCCGATCTCGGCTTTGCCGGCTGGACCGCCGACGAGGATGCCGGTCTCGTCGATGGCGCCGGCACTTATCGGGGCTTCGACGAAGGACGCTTCTCCCATCCCGTCTCCTATGGAGTCGGCATCGGTTACCAGGTGACCGACGTGCTGCGCGCCGATGTCACCGTCGATACGTTCAAGGACCGGTTCGGCGCGGAGGGCAGTTGCGGCGTGGCCTGCTCGGCAAGCTATGACGCGGATTATCGCGGCATCGGCGTCATGGCCAATGGCTATGTCGACCTGGCCACCATTGCCGGCTTCACGCCCTATCTCGGCGCCGGCCTGGGTGCGACGCGGCTGAAATGGTCGGATGCCGAGGCGACCTATACCTGCGGCGCGGTAAATTGCGGCGGCGAGTCCTTCGACGGCAATGCCGACTGGCGCTTCACCTACGCGCTGATGGCCGGCGTTTCCTATGCGCTGACCGACCGGGTCAAACTGGATCTGGGCTACCGCTACTCCGACATGGCAGGCGGCGATATGTTCCGGGCAGGCGCTGCCCGTGGCGAGGATGACGGCTTTGCCCGTCACGAATTCCGCGCCGGCGTGCGCGTCGCGCTCTGGTAAGAGTTGCTTCTTACGGCGTCACGCGCTCGATCAACCAGGAATAGCTTTTCGACACCACATGCGTCGGCCAGCGCACCACCGCGCCGCCCATCGAGGCCGCGCTGCTGCCGGCGCCGGAGACCAGCGTCATCGCATGGGCGATCAGCCCGGGCTCTTCCGCCTGCGCCACTGGCTGCGGGGCGGGGGCCGGTTTTATCGCTGCGGTCTCTTGGGCCGCCTTCGCCTCGCGCTTCTCGCAAACGGCGACCACGCTTGGATAATTGACATTGCCGACGCGCGACAATTCCTTTTGCGAGGCGGCGTCGCACAGTTCCACCGACGCATATTGCTTCGGGGCGGTGGCGATGTAGTGGCATTGCGTGACGGCGTCGTCGCAACCGAGAATCGTCATGGCAATCAGCGCGATCTGCATCCCTGTCTCCAAAGAGTCGATTATCCCTGTCACCTTTTGATGCGATCAAGGCGGCGCAAGCATGACGCGTCTGCGGCCTTTCCGGGGCGTGCCGAGCCTTTCCTGCCGGTGCCGGGCCTCTTGCGAAATTTTCGCGGGCGCTGCGAATTTCACTTGCGCCTCTGCGCCATTTTCTATAGCAACGGCGTCAGGACACTCCTCCCTAACGAGGAGCTACTATCTGGAAGGATAGATCATGACGACGACAGTGAAGCCGGACATCCGTCCGGGCAATACCCATTTTTCTTCTGGCCCCTGCTCGAAGCGTCCCGGTTGGTCGCTCGAAGCCCTGCAAGATGCAGCACTGGGCCGCTCCCACCGCGCAAAAATCGGCAAGACCAAGCTCAAGCTGGCGATCGATCTCACCCGTGAGGTTCTGAACGTGCCTGCGGATTACCGCATCGGCATCGTGCCGGCTTCCGACACCGGCGCCGTCGAAATGGCGCTCTGGTCGCTTCTCGGCCAGCGCGGCGTCGACATGGTCGCCTGGGAAAGCTTCGGCTCCGGCTGGGTTTCCGATGTCGTCAAGGAATTGAAACTTCCCGATGTTCGCAAGCTCACCGCCGACTACGGCAAGCTTCCGGACCTTGCCAAGATCGATTTCGACCGCGACGTGGTCTTCACCTGGAACGGCACGACCTCCGGCGTGCGTGTGCCGAACGGCGATTTCATTCCCACGGAACGCCAGGGCCTGACGATCTGCGACGCCACCTCGGCCGCTTTTGCCCAGGACATGGACTTTGCCAAGCTCGATGTCGTCACCTTCTCCTGGCAGAAGGTTCTGGGCGGCGAGGGCGCGCATGGCATTCTCATCCTGTCCCCGCGCGCCGTCGAGCGCCTGCAATCCTACGAGCCGGCCTGGCCGCTGCCGAAGATCTTCCGCCTGACCAAGGGCGGCAAGCTGATCGAAGGCATTTTTGCCGGCGAAACCATCAACACGCCCTCCATGCTTTGCGTCGAGGACTATATCGATGCGCTGGAATGGGCGAAGTCGATCGGCGGCCTCAAGGCCCTGTTCTCCCGTGCCGATGCCAATGCCAAGGTCATCTTCGATTTCGTCGAAGCCAATGACTGGATCGCCAATCTGGCGGTCGATCCGGCGACGCGGTCCAACACCTCGGTCTGCCTGAAGATCGTCGACACGGACGTCACCGCTCTCGACGCCGCCGGCCAGGCCGATTTCGCCAAGGGCGTCGTCGCCCTTCTCGAAAAGGAAGGCGTGGCCTTCGATATCGGCGCCTATCGCGACGCTCCCTCGGGTCTGCGCATCTGGGCCGGCGCCACGATCGAGACATCGGACATGCAGGCGCTGATGCCCTGGCTGACCTGGGCCTTCGAGACCCAGAAGGCGACCTTGGGCAAGGCTGCGGCCTGAGCCTCTCCTGCTTCGCCCTGATAGGGCGAAGCCTTTGATCTTCTTTTCCAATCGATAGAATTCTTGAGGAGGCCGTCATGGCACCGCGCGTACTCGTGTCCGACGAACTGTCGGAAACCGCCGTCCAGATTTTCCGCGATCGCGGCGTCGAAGTCGATTTCCAGCCGAAGCTCGGCAAGGACAAGGACAAGCTCGCCGAAATCATCGGCAATTACGATGGTCTCGCCATCCGCTCCGCCACCAAGGCGACCGAGAAACTGATTGCGGCGGCGACCAATCTCAAGGTCATCGGCCGCGCCGGCATCGGCGTCGACAATGTCGATATCCCCGCCGCCTCGCGCCGTGGTATCATTGTCATGAACACGCCCTTCGGCAACTCGATCACGACCGCCGAACACGCCATCGCGCTGATGTTCGCCGTCGCTCGCCAGCTTCCGGCCGCCGATACCTCGACGCAGGCCGGCAAGTGGGAAAAGTCGAAGTTCATGGGTGTCGAAATCACCGGCAAGACGCTCGGCGTCATCGGCGCCGGCAATATCGGCTCCATCGTCTGCTCGCGCGCCATCGGGTTGCGCATGAACGTTCTGGCCTATGACCCCTTCCTTTCGGCCGAGCGCGCCGAGGAAATGGGCGTCACCAAGGTGGAACTGGACGAGCTGCTCGCCCAGGCCGATTTCATCACCCTGCATGTGCCGATGACCGACAAGACGCGCGGCATTCTCTCCCGCGAGGCGCTGGCCAAGACCAAGCCCGGCGTGCGTATCGTCAATTGCGCCCGCGGCGGTCTCGTCGATGAGGCGGCTCTGGCCGACGCCATCAAGTCCGGCCATGTCGCCGGCGCAGGCTTCGACGTCTTCGAGGTCGAGCCTGCCACCGAAAGCCCGCTTTTCGGCTTGGCCAACGTCGTCTGCACGCCGCATCTCGGCGCCTCCACTACGGAAGCCCAGGAAAACGTCGCGCTTCAGGTCGCCGAGCAGATGTCGGATTACCTGATGAAGGGCGCGGTTTCCAACGCCATCAACATGCCCTCGATCACGGCGGACGAAGCGCCGCGCCTGAAGCCGTTCATCAGGCTTGCGGACGTGCTCGGCGCCTTCGTCGGCCAGGTGACGGAAAGCGCGATCAAGGAAATCGAGATTCTCTATGACGGCGCCACCGCCGGCATGAACACCAAGGCGCTGACCTCGGCGCTGCTCGCCGGCCTCATCCGGCCGCAGGTGGCCGACGTCAACATGGTTTCGGCCCCGGTGATGATCAAGGAAAAAGGGGTCATCCTTTCCGAGGTCAAGCGCGACAAGACCGGCGTCTATGACGGCTACATCAAGTTGACGGTGAAGACCGCCAACCAGACCCGTTCGGTTGCCGGCACCGTGTTCTCTGATGGCAAGCCGCGCTTCATCCAGATCAAGGGCATCAACATGGATGCCGATGTCGGTCCGCACATGATCTACATCACCAATACCGACGTGCCCGGCATGATCGGCTTCATGGGCACCACGCTCGGCGAAGCCAAGGTCAACATCGCCAACTTCCAGCTCGGCCGCGAAAAGGAAGGCGGCGACGCCATCGCGCTTCTTTATGTCGACGGTCCGGTCTCCGAGGACGTGCTGGAAAAGCTGCGCGCCAATCCGGCGATCCGCCAGGCGAAGCTGTTGAGCTTCAACATCGATTGATCGGTCGAAGTCCTTTGCATCGAAGCCCGGTCGTCCGTCAGGACGGCCGGGTTTTGTCGTTGAAAGCCGGTTGCTCTTGCGCCGTCGCCCCTTCCTTTCTATATCCGGGCGACAATTTGCCTCCGGCCCGAGGGCCGGTTATGATTTCCTCATGGCATCCCGTGGAACCGGCCCATTGCCGACCACGAAGACAAGGATTGGCGGAAAGCCCCGTGAATACGCTCGATTTCGACAAGAGGCCGGAGGATACGCGCGTCGTCGTCGCCATGTCCGGCGGCGTGGACAGTTCCGTGGTCGCCGGTATTCTCAAGCGCGAGGGCTATGACGTTCTCGGCATCACGCTGCAGCTCTACGATCACGGCGCGGCCGTGCATCGCGCCGGCTCCTGCTGCGCGGGGCAGGATATCGACGATGCCCGCCGCGTCTGCGAAACGCTCGGCATTCCCCACTACGTGCTGGACTACGAGGCGCGCTTCCGCGAAACCGTGATCAATCCCTTCGCCGAAAGCTATATCGCCGGCGAAACCCCGATCCCCTGCGTCGCCTGCAACCAGACCGTCAAGTTCGCCGATCTGCTGGCGACGGCGAAGGAGCTCGGGGCTGACGCGCTGGCGACCGGCCATTACATCCGTTCGCGCCCCAACCCGACAGCGAATGCGCCAGGCCGACGCAGCCTGCACCGGCCGATCGATAGTGATCGCGACCAGAGCTATTTCCTGTTCGCGACCACGCAGGAGCAGATCGATTACCTGCGCTTTCCGTTGGGACATCTCTCCAAGGCCGAAACGCGGGAACTGGCCGAAGAGATGGGGCTGGTCGTCGCCAAAAAGGCCGACAGCCAGGACATCTGTTTCGTGCCGCAGGGCAAATATTCCGACATCGTCGCCAAGCTGAAGCCGAACGCGGCGCTCTCGGGCGAGATCGTCCATCTCGACGGCCGCGTGCTCGGCCGCCATGACGGCATTTTGCATTACACCATCGGCCAGCGGCGCGGCATCGGCATCGCCACTGGTGAGCCGCTCTATGTCGTCTATCTCGACGCCCGCTCGCGCCGCGTCATCGTCGGTCCGAAGGAGGCGCTGGAAACCCATCGCGTCTACCTGCGCGACGTCAACTGGCTGGGCGACGAGGCGCTGGAGATCGATGCGGCCGAAGGTTTCGCCTGTTTTGCCAAGGTGCGCTCGACGCGCCCGCCCGCGCCGGCAATCCTGCATGCCGATCAACGCGGCGTCTATGTCGACCTGACGGTCGGTGAGGCCGGCGTCGCCTCTGGCCAGGCCTGCGTGCTCTATTCGGCTGAAGGACCGGACGCCCGCGTCTTTGGCGGCGGGTTCATTGACCGCTCGGAACGCTCGATGGAAGCCGAAGCATCGCTGCAGGCCATCCTCTCGACACCGGCCGCAGCCTGAGACCGTTCCTCCGGGCCTGTTCCCAAGGCCCGGAAAAAACCATGATTTTTTCTGGAAAACCATGCTTGACACCAATGTGAAAGCCGCCTTATAAGCCGCTCATCGCACCACGGCGACGCCTTCAACGGCTTCGCAGCGACAGGTTGGCGGGGTAGCTCAGGTGGTTAGAGCAGCGGAATCATAATCCGCGTGTCGGGGGTTCAAGTCCCTCTCCCGCTACCACTCTCCCCCCCAAGATTTCGGCAGGCCTTCCCAGTAGGGATGACAGGTGGCCGACGACTTCGACTTCCACCATTTTCCCCGGCCGGTCATGGACGATCACCCGATCGACAAGCTCACGGAATGCGGCGACTGTTTCGGCGTCCGCACGGTCATCAAGATCGTTCAAGCGCTGCGCCAAGTGCTGCACTGACTTTCGATAATGCGCGACGGCCTGCGGGTGCAATTCAATCACAGCCGGCGCCGGCTGCTGCGCCAGCTTCGCTTTAAGCCGATCGCGCTCTTCCTCGATCGGCTTATATTGTGCTTCGATCGCCTCGATCGGCAGGATGCCCCGCGCCATGCCTTGGATAAGCCGTTCCAGCCGGCCGGAGAGATCGGCTACGCGGCGCTCGATCTTTGAGCGATCGCGCTCAAGCTTCGCGGCGTCTTCGCGCATCTCCTCGCGGAAGGCCTTCACATATTCGACCAGCAGGGCAGGGTTCGACAGCTGCTGCCGTAGACCGGAAATCACAGCGTCCTCGATCTTGTCGAGCCGGTACTTTTTGTCGTTGGTGCAGGAGCGGCTTTCGATATGGCGCGTGCATTTCACGCGGATGCCGATGCCATTCTTGTAGCGGTCATGGATCGACATGCCGCCACCGCAATGCGAGCAACGAAGCATGCCGGAGAGGATGCGTTTCGGGCGCTTGATCTGAACCTTCCCGTCGGCCGCCTTCGACGGGCCACGGGAGGCGATGGCGATCGCCTTCTCTGCAAGCTCGCGGCTGACGATCGCGAGGTGAGGGGCCTCCGCCGTCTTGTGCTCGCTTTCTGGATTGATGCGGCTCACGCGCTTGCCCGTCTCCGGGTCGCGCACCATCGTGACGCGGTTCCAGACGAGGACGCCGTGATAGATCGGATTGCGGAGGATGCCGTACCCACGCGACGACGAGCCGTAGATCGCGCTCGCGCCCCACGCGCGCCCGCGCGGCGGGGCAATGCCATCTTCGTTCAGACCATAGGCCACCTCGCGCGGACGCTTGCCGGCGGCGATCTCTTCGAAGATCCGACGAACCACAGCGGCTTCCTCGTCGTCGATACGCAACACGCCCGGCTGGCCCGGCGTGGGCTTGTAGCCGTAGGCCTTGCCGCCGGCATGCCGGCCGTCTCGGATAACGCCCGCCTGACCGCGCCTGATCTTGTTCTTCAGGTCGGCGAGGAAGAGCGTCGAGACGAGGCCGCGAATGCCGACCTGTATCGCGTCAGCGCGGCCGTCGTGGACTGCGATGATCTCGACGCCGGCGAATGTCAGGCGCTTGTGGATGCCGGCCAAGTCCTCTTGGTCGCGGGAGAGGCGATCGAGCGCCTCTACGATGATAGTTTGGAAGCGGCCTGCTCGGGCGTCGTCCAAGAGGGATAATAGGCCATCTCGGCCGAAGACTGACGCCCCCGACCGCGCTTTGTCGAAATAGTCTTTGACGACGGTGAGCCCGTTTCGAGCGGCGAAGTCTCGACAGAGGGCGATTTGGTCGTCAACGGACCTATCGTTTTGAAGGTCGGTCGAGAAGCGGGCATAGATGCCGGCTCGTCTGATTTGCATGCTTCCTCACAATCAATCAATCCACGCGCGCGCTCGCGGCGGGCATCAGCTTTTGCCAATGCCCTCACGAAGTCCAGTAGGCGAGGGTCGATTTCAGCCATTATGCTTTACGCTCCCCCGGGATTTCATTGCAGACCGGGCAGGGCAGCCCGCGCCGAACCTCGGTATCGGTCAGGTCGAAAAGCCAGCCGGCATCGTGCCCGCAGCGCCAGCATCGGAAATGTGCGCCCTTTGCCGTTTTCCATCCGGGCATCATGCCGGGGGCCTGGCCGTGGTCGATCGCCCGCATGCGGATGGTCGGCGGTTTGCGCGGGACAGGGCCGAAAAGATCAACTGTCATTTTCGACAATCATCCTCCCTGCCTTCACCCGCAAAACGGGCCGATACCAATTGATGCGAATGCGCTTTGCGCCGGGCGGGCAATTCGGATCATATTCCCCGATAACCCACCTTGGCCGGCCGCCCTTGCGGATAAAGCCCGGGTCGAAGGCACCGTCTTCACGCCGCCAGCGCTTGCCGGGCGTCGTTCCTGTCGGATAGCTGGCGCTATATTCGGGCAGAGCCTCGAATTCGCACGGCGTCATACGCACGACTGGAAGGCCGTCGATCCAATCTTCAGCCATTGTCGCCTCCGATCTGATCGATGTTCCCCATGATCCGGCGGAAGGTGTAGGCGACGACCCAAGGGTTTGCGTCCCACGCTTCAGGGCCGTTGATGTGGTTCCAAAGTGTTCGGTAGGCTTGCGCTGCCGTCCTACCGCCGGCGACCGCATCCTCGCCAACTTCGACCCCATACGGGATCAGCTTGTTCCAGCGCTGGATACCTTCCGCGATGGCATCGGCCTCGCTGATATCCTGCAGCCGCTCGACCTTCACGCCCTCGACAATGAGCGTGATCCGGGACACCACTCTCGGCATATGGATGCTAGGGACCAATGGGCGCCCCCACCCCCATGCGACGTTGAAGCCGTTCTTCTCCAACACCTCGGCATCATCGGCAGCGTAATAGGCCACGGTGGCGTTTGTATCGCGCTCGCCGGTCAGGATGTTTTCCATCTTGTCGGCCTTCAGCGTCTCGCGGACCCAGAAGCGGTCGCCAACATTCACCTTGACGAAACGGCCTTCCCTAATCTGCCATTCGGCCGCATCGACGTTCTCGTCGCCGAGCTTAACCGTTCCCGAGGCAGTAGGCTGCGGCTTGACGATCCGCCGCGTCTGCTTCTTGTTGCCGGCGATGACGGCGCGCACCATCGGCGCGCTGAAGAGGATCGGGAGATCAGCCATTGAGCTGCTCCTCCCGGCGGCGGCGAAAGGTCCGCCAAGCCTGCTCTTTAACCAGGCTGATCATTCCATCGAAGTCGGGCCGCTCGGCCTGCGCAGCCGCCCCGCCGAGCATCATCGCAAGCGCGCAATATACGGTCACCGTGGGTTTCCCTTCGCAAACACTTCCGATTTCATTGGCGAGATCAACGACGGCCTGCTTTAATTTTTCGTCGGTCATATCCCTGCGGCCCTTTCTATGGCCTCGCGGACGCACCGGCGCCATAGGCGCGAGGCGATCCGACCGTGTTTCAAATCTTGGAATTTTCGGAGCCGGCGCTTTGCCAGCGAATAGAGGCGTCGCGTCGCCGGCGGCACGCGGCGCCAGTGGTCGGCGCATATCCATTCAGCGCAGAAATCCACGCTGGCGCCGTCAACCGAGATGAGGTCGGGATCGTGGCGCTTTGTGCGCCGACAATGCGGCGCACAGCATGCAAGGCGGTCACCCATTCCTAACGATCAATCCCACCGGTCGATTTTGTAGGAGGCCGAGCCGAGGTCGGTCACGACATTGACGACGGCATCAAGCCCTCGGTCGCCGACCATCAAGCCGTTTGCCGACCCTTCGTCCGCGCCCTCAAGTTGCCCGCGCTTCGAAAACGCCTCAATCGTCGCGCGGATGGAATGAAGTTCGGAACGAAGGCACTCGGGGAAGAGCGCTAAGCCGGCGTTTGTCCGCGTTTCCTTTGCGCCATCCAAGATGATGACTGCACCCTTGCCCTGATGGCTCGCGCGATCCTCGCCGGACCACATCGAGGGTTTGAGCATGATGCCGGTTGCCTCGATCCATGCTTGGTCGGGAAGCCGCCACGAGATAGGCGAAGATCCGCCATTCCAGACGTACCAAGAGACGGGATTGCGCTCGCCCTCCCGGTCCCATTGCAGGATCGGCGGGGCGTCGGGATCGACAGCGGGCACGACGCCCGCGAAATTCATAAGCCCCTTGACGAGAACCTTGATAGATTTCGCCTTCGGGAGAACTGTCGCCTCGAACTTCACCCATGTGATTGACGTGACCGAAGCCTTGTTCGGATCGCTCGGCGCATTCTGGCCGGCCTTCAAATGACCGAAGACGCCGCCGGCCGCCGGCTCGTCGCGCGCCGGCTGGGGTTTCCAGATTGCCTTGATCTCTTCGAGCCGGGCGAACCGGCGGCGGAGCGCCGGGGCAAGCCCGAGCTTGGCGACGATACTCTCGGCTTGCACGATGTTGCCGGCCGTGGGTGCGGCCTGCGGGCGCTGGTACTGAAGCGGGTGCATCTTGTCGGCGAACCGGCGCTGAACCACTTCGACGCTCATCCCCTCTGCCAAGTCTTCGAGCAGCGTGCCGACCATGGAGCTGCGCGGCGTGGCGAAGCCGACCGGTGCGGTTGCGACCGCGCGCCAGATCAGATTGCGGCGGCGCTCGCCATTATAGGTGGCGATCTTGTCGTGGAGATCGAGCAGGAAGCGCGCCGGGCCGATTACTTTCTCGCCGCGATACATCGCTTCGGCTTCGAGCAGGTTGACGGCTGCGGCGACCGTCTCCCGGCTGAAATCGGCGAGGCCGTGGGAGAGCGTTCCGAAATCCTGCTTCTTCTGTGCCATGACCTGATGCGGTGTCGGCAGGCGGTCGCGGTGCAGCCGGGAAGGCTGGGGCGTCACGGCAAAATGGTGCCATTCCTTCGGCCCGTCGAAAGAGTAGACGCCGCCGGTGACTGGCGTTCCCCAGCGCTGTTCATTGGAGACAAAGACGCCCGAGACCGGTCCGCGCCCAACTGCGCGGGCAAGCGCGGCGGAAGCCGACCGAAAGATTTCCGGCAAGTTTTCGTCCTGGCCCCACATGACCGACGTGATACTCCCGTCACCCTCGATCACGGCAAGATTGCCGAAGCGCTGGATGAACTGGCGGCAACAAGAGCAAGTGTAGTGCTGCCGCTCTTCGCCCTCGCGGAAGGTGGCGAGGTAGAGCGAATAGAGGTCGCCGGCATCGACTGTGAAGAGCGGACGGCTCTCATCAATAGAAGCGAAGCGACGGGCGACGGCCGCCCCGAATAGGTCGAAAGTTGCGTTGTGGTCATGGTCGGAATTCATTGCAATCGACATGCCGGTTCTCCATTTGTGACGTTGCTGGTTTAGGCGCCCGGGTTCGGGCGGCTTTCGCGGTCAGCGCTTTCGAGCCCGCTGAGGCGAGGCTTCTGCTGACAGTGGGAATAGGCTTCCTTGCGCCGGCGGCGGCAGCTCGACCTTCGGCGCTGGCGTTGCGGCGGCCAAACAGGACGGGCATTGGACGAAGCCGCGCTCGTCGTATCCCCAACCTTGGCCGGCGGCAGCGCCTGCAGCCGACGGTATGTCACCGACGGTCGGGCACGGCTGCGCCAACACAGCACCGCAGCGGCAGGCGAGGACGAGGCGCGCGCTGTCAGCCATCTTCAGCCTCGATAGGGATAAGACCGAGCCGGAAGCCTAGCGCGCCTGCCATGTGCTCGACGCTCATGACGCCGGGCTCAACTTTGCCGCAGCGATACTCGCTGATGCGCTTCGGGTTCTTGTTTACCTTCTCCGCGATCTCGCGGTCTGCCATGCCTCGGGCATCCATTTCCATGAAGACCGCGCGAAGTATGGGGGAAGCGGTTCGGATAGTGCGGTCACGCACACGCCGCGCTTTAGGGCTGGCGGCGTCCATCAGCGCCACTCCGGAGCGAAGGGGATATCGTCATCCATATCGTGGGAGAAGCTGCCGCCCCCGCCGTTGCCAGGCCGGGCGCCGGCGGAGCCCGAGCCGTGCCCGTCGCGCGAGGATCCTCCCTCACGGTGACTGTCGCGGCGCTCGCCCTCTTCCCTCCCGCTGAGGAGTGTGATCGAGGATCCGAAGCCCTTAAGGACGACCTTCGTGGTGTATCGGTCGTTTCCGTCCCGATCTCTCCACTTTTCGGTTTCGATCTGGCCCTCGACGTAGAGCTTCGATCCCTTCTTGACGAAAGGGCGGATGACATTCTTGACCAAGGCGTCATTCATCACCTTGATCTTGTGCCATTCCGTTTTTTCGCGGCGCTCGCCCGAGTTACGGTCGCGCCAGGTTTCGGAGGTCGCGAGAGAGAACTCCGCCATTTCGTTGCCGTTATCGAAGCGGCGCGTTTCAGGGTCGGACCCGACGTTGCCGACCAAAATTACTCTGTTGACGCTACCGGCCATCCGAAGCGCTCCTTTCGTGGAAATTGTGTCTTGGGAGGAGAGGCGTCGTGATCGCCGCGACGTCATCCATGCCGCGATGGACCCGCATCCGTGCCGTCCGATAGCTCACCGCGCCGAAGCGCTCGACGGCTTCGGCGAAAGACATGCGCGTTCCGTCAATGCTGACCCATCGTGTCGATCTGGCATTGCGAGCCTGCTCGAAGGGCGTTGCCCATCGGCAATTACTAGGACGGTACCCTTCGTCGTTGTTCTTTCTGTCGAGCGTGTGCTTCGGCGTCGGCTTCGACCCCATGTCGGCAAGAAAACACTCGAAACCTGTCTTGCCGTTTTCTCCCACGAGCCAGCGCGGGCAAATTTCGATGCCGCGCCTGCCGTAGCCTTCGAACCTGGCCGCGTTATCGTTCAAGCACCGCGTTTTCATCGCGTGATAGGCGCGGTATTCTGGTGTCGGGCCTTGTTTGTAGCGCGAGTGGCCGTGGATAATTTTACCCATAGCGCACCTCAAACCGCAACGACGACGCGTTCAGATGCGCGCGTCAGGGCAGTGTAGAGCCACTTCGATGCGTCCTCGCGGAACACGCGGCTCTCATCGAGGACGAGAACGCTGTCCCACTGCGAGCCCTGGGCCTTATGGACAGAGAGGGCGTAGGCGTGATCGAACGGCTGGTAATCGCGCTGCACGGTCCACGGCAGCTCCTTTTCGCGGCCGTCGAGCCAGGCATGGTGGGTTTTCACCGATGCGGCGTTGACGCTCATCCCGGGGTCGAGCGGCTTGACGACCATCTCGGTTTCGTTCTCGTCGGAAAGCTCGATCTCTTGAACTTCCCACAAGCTCCCGTTCAGAAGCCCGCGATCCTTGTCGTTCTTCAGGGCGACGACGCGCTCGCCGATGACGAAGCGGCCGCCACGGCCGAGGAGGCGCCTGATCTTCTGGTTTGTGGTGCGGCGGGTCTTGTTCGTGCCGCACAAGACCTGATCGACGCCCATAACCATCTTCTGCCCGAGCCTGTCACGAGGCAGGACTAGGCTCGTCCCGTAGGTGCCGAGCGCCAGCCGGCCGCCCTCGCGGACGGTCGTCGCAAGCCGCAGGACCGGGCTCTCCGCAGCCTGGCGGTGAACCTCGGTCAGCATGTAATCAGGGTCGCGCGCGGTGAAGAAGCCTTCGCCGCCAACCGGCGGGAGCTGGGCAGGATCCCCGAGGACGAGCACCTTCCGACCGAATGAGAGCAGATCGCGGCCCAGCTCCTCGCCGACCATCGACACTTCGTCGATGACGATGAGGTCGGCCGTCTTCGCGTCACTGTCGTGGCGATTAATCTTGAACTTGGTGAGACCTGTATCCGCGTCTTCGTCGGGCTTGTAGATCAGCGAGTGGATCGTCGAAGCGCCGTCGCAGCCCTTACCGCGCAAGACGAGCGCGGCCTTGCCGGTAAATGCAGCAAATACGACGTTGCCGGCGTCCTCGGCGAGCTTTTTGGCGATCGTGGTCTTGCCGGTGCCAGCATATCCGGCGAGGTAGAAAACCTGCGGGCCGCCGGCGTCGGCAAGCCAAGCATTGACAGCCTGTATCGCGCCGTCCTGTTGAGGAGAAAGAGCCATCGGTCACCTCAATCGCAAGAGGTTGATCGATGACCGCGCGCGATCCATCGGCCGTTGCCGAGGTCCGTCGGGGCGAGGTTGCGGTTTCGCGACCCGGGCGGCCAATTGAACCACGTTCCGTACCCGGGTGGCGGATACATACCCAAGACACGCGCAACCTCGGCCTCAACTTCGGCTTCGGTCCCCTCGATCTCGTATTCGACAGTGTGGCCCGACAAGCGGCCTCTATTTTCGACCGCCATCACGCCAACTCCATCAAGACTTCAGCGGCGCCGTACACGGCAAGTTCCCCGCAGACCTCGCACTCGTATTCCCGCGCGTCCGGCTCGCAGCCGTCGGCATCAGCGCCGCAGGCCACGCAAAAACCGGGATTGTCCAAGCTCGACATCCGGCGTTCGACCGCTTGCTCGACGCGGGAGAGGGTTACGGTTGGGTGAATTTTCATCGCGAGCGCTCTCCGAACTTCTCTTCGTTGGTGATGACGGACGTCGTCACGCCGATCCGCTTCGCTGCGAGCACAAGGTGCGCGGCCGACATCGCAGCTTTCGCGGCGAGGATGCGATTGATCTGCGAGCGAGAGAGACCAACGGCCTCGGCCAGGTCGCCGGGGTTGATGCTTTTCGATCCGCAAAGGGCGGCAAGCCGGATGCTTATCGTCCGGTTGATTTCTTCTTTCGTGTCCATTGTGAAAGGCCCCGAGATTGGAAACGGGGCGCGGGCGACTAACCCGCGCCCGGCGGATTAGCCGTCTTGCCAGCCGCGAACCCACGCGTCGGCCAGCGCCTCGAAGCCTTCGCCGCGCCACTCGGGCGGCATCGCCTTCCGTGCGACGCCTTTGCTTTTCGCGCTCAAGCCCCGCTGGTAGGCCGCCTCGATCTCTTCGTCGGTAAAGACGCGGTCTTCGGTGCTGGCGCCCGCTTCCGCTCCATCGCCGGCGCGGCCGCCGTCATCTTGTCCGTCATCGCCAGCATTTTCCCGAGCCGAGCCGCTCGCGTCGTCTTCGTCGCCGTTTCGCTCGTCCCGAGGGCCTTCGCCCTGATCACTGCCGTTCGCAACTTTGCCGCCTGCGCTGCCCGCGTCTCGACCTTCGCCGCCCGCTCCTTCAGTCGCCTTGCCTTGATCCTTGCCTTTCGTGCCTGCACCTTGCTCATTGGCCTTGGCCCCATTTTTCTGCTGCTGGTTGCCGGTCTCGGCAATCTTGCCGAGCTTGGCGGCCGTGCCCTTGGCGGCGTCGGTCGCCTTCTTCTGGTCGGTGAAGGCCGGGAAATAGTCCTCGACCTTCTGCTCTCCGGCCTTGATTGCCTTGAACATCGCGGTCAGCGTTCCAAGGTGGTCGAGGCCCAGATCGTCGAGGCCGCCGATTTCCAAGGCCGAGAAAAGCTGCTCGGGCTTCACGCCCCAGACCGCAAATGCCTTGATCGCCTCGTCGCGGCGCACGGCGAGCGTCTTGATGTCGCCGGCGATGACGCCTTCGCAGCGCTCGTAAGCCTTGCGCCAAACGGCCTTCGGAATGCCCTTCAAGATCGCCTCGCGCATGGCGATCGAGGCGGCAGCGTTGCCGGTGACGGTGATCATGTCGTCGTTGAAGAGACGACCGTCGCGATCGCTGATGCGCCGCCGAATTTGCGCCGTGCGCTTCATCCCGGTTTCGAGATCCATGAAGACGCCCTCGGCGACGACGACCTTGTCGAACTTATCGACGGCGACGATGCGGGAGCCGGTATGGCAATTGCCCCACTGCGAGGCGACGATCTCAGCAAAGCGGACGCTTGGGCCTTTGATCGGCTTGCCGCCGCGAGGCAGAGCATAAACGCATTCCTTTGCGCTCTCCTCGTCGAGCGTTGCCAAGGTCATGATGTTCTCGACCGCGCGTGTGATCGAGCGTGGGAACGATTTGGCGGTCGTCACCGCCTGGTTAAGCTCGGCCTGCTGAAGCTGGACGGCGAGCGGCTGCTCCGTCATCGTCATGATCTCGCCGGTTGCGGGATCGACCTTCTCAATGTCTTGTGCCACTGCTGGCCTCCTTACGTGGTGAGGGGTTCGCGCGCGGCGGCGAGATGCCGCCGGCGGCGTCCGTTAGGGACGGTTTTTCGCGTAGTGGACGCGGGGGCGCGGGATCATCCCGAGGCGGTTCAACTCAATCAGGATCGCGAGTGCGGCCTCGGCATCGCCCATGGCGTCGTGCCGTTTTTCGTGCGCGATGCCGAAGTGCGCGCAGCAATCGGAGAGTTTCGGGAAGCCGCCGCCGCCCGATGCCTTCACGACGCCGAGCTTCATCATGGGGCGCATGACGCATACGTTCGGCGTTTGCTCGAAGAGGTCAGGCCGGCTGGCGCGGCGAAACTCGGCGCGCATCACCTTCGTGTCGAACTGCGCGTTAAAGGCCACGACGGTGTATCCGTCCAAAATTGCCTTCTCGTAGGCGTTCAGCGCCTCGGACACGGGGACGCCGTTTTCGCGCAGGAACTCGGTTGTCAGTCCGTTCACAGCGCCAGCGCCCGGGTCCATTTCCCAGCCGTCGGGCTGGATAAGCATGCCGACCCGATGCTCCTCGATCTCCTCGCGATCGAGGTCGCAGAAGATCGCGCCGAACTGCGCAAGGCGCGGCTGGCCGATGGCATCGGCAGGTTGCTTGAAGTCAAAGAGGCCCGATGTCTCGGTATCAATAACGAGAGCCTTCATAGTCAAATCTCTGTTTTTGGGGTTTGGGGAGGGGCTGGCGCCTACCAGGCGTTCAGCAGGCGGCCGATCAGCCAGAGGGCTACGGCGGCAAAGGCCATCCAGAACAGCCAGAAGATGCCGGCGCCGATCAAGGCGATGCGCGCCCACCGCGTCACAGAGCGGTTTTGCCGCTCGACCTCTTTCGAGATGCGGTCGAATTCCATCATCGGAAGGCCGCCTTCGTGTCCCATCGGACATCGACCCCCGGCAGGTTCGTGTTCATCTTCTGGACGCGGACCATCGAGCGGATGGCGGCCTCGACGTGGTCGCGGTTGAAATACGGTCGGAGCTTGTTGAGATCGATCGCGTCATAGTCCGTAATCTCGAAAGCCAAAGACTGCTTCGCCGTCGCTACTCCGCCACCGGCAACTTTCGTCCGGACAGCATCGGCGGCACTGATGTTGGCCGCGCGCTCGGCCGCGTCCGCTTGGGCGCCGATTGCCTCGGCGCGGCCTTCAGCACGCGCGGCAGCGCTGCCCGTAGCTGTTTCCGCCTTCTGTCGTTCGGCATCTTCCTTGTCACGGAGGCGCTTTGCCTCTTCCTCACGAGCGCGCTTTTCCCGGGCGGCCTTTTCGCGGGTGTAATTATCGGCCTCGCGCTGGTGAGGCTGCACGGCTGTCTCAATCTTCGCGGCGAGGAGGTCGAAATGCGCCTTGATGTCCTTCTGCGCATTGTAGAGGGGCGTGGTCTCGTCCTTCCGCAGCCCGTCGATGCGCTTCGTCAGCTTCCCGGCGTCGATTGCCAGCCGGCCGACGGCAGCGAAATCGGTTTCGTCTTTGATCTTCGTCGGGCGAGCCTTGATCTTTGCGACGGCTTCATCGACCTCCTTTTCGAGGTCGGCGAAGTCGTTCTTCAAAACTTCTTCGAGCGGGGCTTTGTTGTGCCCGAATATCTGCTCGGAAATCGGCTTTCGGTTTTCCAAAGCGGCCAATCCTTTTCAGGTTGAGGGATAACGGAGCGCGCGCGTGGTCTTAGGCTCGACAAAGAAGCCGGCGCGCGCTTGCGGCCTCCATGTGATTTTGCGGCCGCCGGCGACATGAGCGACGTGCGCATGGCCCATTTTCGATTTGATCTCGGCGTCGATCTCGTTGATGCGATCTTGCGCGGCGTCGCGTTCGACAATGCGCTCCCTGCGCTCGGCGATGATCGCCGGGACGCGGTTATCTGCCGTCAGATCAACCTCGTGTGAGGCGTCGCCTTGGCTGTAGAGGCGCTCGATAAGCGCGGCGTCGCGGGAATAGTCGGGTTCTGGCTCGCAGCCGTCATGTACCATCTGCCAGAATTCGCGAGCCCGCTCCTCCATTGCGGCGACGACCCCAGGCAGCAGCGGAACATCGACGAGCGGCATGTCGAGGCCATGGCTGACGACCAGCGGAGCGACCGCACCCCACTGGGCGCCAGTCAGGTGCGCCTCAAGCGTGGTCTGCAGCGCGATCCAAAGCGGGGCCTCGACGTTACCGTCTTCGTCCAGCCATTTCCGGCGAAACGTAGAAGCCTCGACGGACTTGATTTGGACCACCCCCTTGCCGCGACCAGGCGCATCGACGATGACGTCGGGCGTGGCGCCGAGCCGGTTGACCGGGTCGCGGTAATAAACGTTCTCGGCGGCGTTATGCGCGATCTTCCATTTCGGAAACTGCTCCCGAAGAAGCTGAACGGCGACGCTTTCCAAGAGGCGCCCACGCTGGATTGCCGGCGTCTCCTCGTCGTCGCGCTGGTCGCGGCCGGTCTTAAGCGCCCAGAGCTGATAAATCGTGGTGAATTCGTGCTCGCCGAAGAGCGCGCCAATAACCGAAGCGGTCAGATCCCGATTGCGGGCGGCGAGCCATGCGGCGCGATCCCGAGGGCGGATTACGACAACCTCGCTCATGCGCGATAACCAGCGCGCTCGGCGTCAGCCGCCGGCGAGGACGCGAAGGTGCGGTCGTCGGGGGTGTGGCGCCGACAGCCGGCCGAGGCCATGACGATCTCGCTCGCCAGCGCACGGGCCTGATCACCAACGTTTGCAATGGAAAGCGATCCGAAGCCGTGGGCGGTGAGGCGCGCTACGCATGCGTCTTCGTCGCGCAGGTCGGCGACCGACCCCGCGACAAGGACGTCAGCCATCTGGCGAGCGATTACCCTTGAAATTGCGGTGCTTGCTGAAACGCTTTTGGTGATAATCATCGCCTGTTTCTCCAATAAAACTCACAACTAACGGGGCGCATTCGTCGGACGGTTTGAGCCCTTCTGTCGAGGAGCCATGTCAACGAAACTCGCGTCGGAGGCGGTATGGAAGCGATCAATGTGCTGGATTGCAGCGGGATAACCGTCCGCGGATATTTCCAATCAATCCAACAATCGAAGCGCAGGTTAACGCCTGTGAGTTGGATTTAATCCAAATTTAACGGCGCGGGCAAGTAGGAAATCCGCACAAACGAATAATTAATTTTTGACGCGTGGGCTTGAGATTTGGAGGAAATCGGCTAACGCGTGCGCTCACCTGGGCGCTCTATGCGCGGGCGCATGTGCGTGATCGCGCACGCGGCGTATAAATAAAAACTACAATAAGGGGGAAAGGGGTTTTATCCCCTTTCCCCCGTCCCATGTATAGATTTCTGTTTATTGAATTTTTTTTGTATAATCAGTGAGCGTCGCCAAAGACGCGAATTGAGCTGATTACCAAGCCGATCACTTCGACTTCCTTAAGCGACAACGCCGGAATGACGATGCCTGATGCCGGGCGGGCGCTTAGAGCGCCGCCCGACACAACACGGATTGTTGTTTCGAAAGTTCCATTACCAGCGGGCACGCGAACGAGGACGATATCGCGCTCTCGAACTGCTTTCGTGCTGGTCAGAACGCATACGACTGATCCGTCGGTTATCCCCAGCCTTGCCGCATGATCGCCTCGAACTAGGTACAATTCCAACTCGTCTGGGCTGTAACGGGGGTCGGGAAGGATAGGTAGCGGAGCATCGGGGACGCTTTCCACTGCAGGATCACGCCAGGCACCGGCCTCGGCGATCCCCGAAAGCCGCATGCCGTTCTCAATCGCGGCGGCAGTCCGGATCGGTGAATGTGCTGCTCCGGTCAGATACTCGATATCGCATTCCAGCGCGTCCGCTAAAGCTGGTAAGGCTTTTTCCCGGAACGTCGTCTTCTTTCCGATCAGCAAATCGTTGATATATCCGCGCTTTAGGTGGGCGCGCCGCTCGGCTTCGAAAGGGTTTATTCCGAGCGTTTCGAGGCGCTCTTGAATGCGTCTGCGAAGATTTTCGCTCATATGCAATCCTTCAATCAATCCAATCCGTTATGGATGCTGCAAACTAATATTTCCTATTAGGGATTGCTAGTCCTTTTCGAAATCCGCTTGAAAGTTGGATAATATCCAATTAATTTCGGCGTTATGGATAACAACCGATTTTCCAAAAGCAGCCTCGAAATCGCTCGCGCTAACCTCCGCGTGCTTTTCGACGCCTATGTCGAAGCCACGGGATTTCCCGTCACGTTTGCATCCGAACTGGTCGCTGACGATCGAGCGTTCGTCTATCGGTTCAAGCGCACCGGGCTCAATTTCCAGTCGTTTGACCGTGTTGTCGGCCGCTTCTCCTGGCTCTGGCCGAAGGATGCAGCTTGGCCGCAGGACGTCCCCCGCGTTGCTCCTGTCAAGATCAGCGAGAAAGCGCTGACCAAGCTTCGGGAGCGTGAGCAACAGGCCTCCGCGAATTCCACGCCGAACCTGCCCGGCGATGCGGAGTGGCCGTCTGACATCCCCAAGCCGGGCGCCAAGCTAACGAAAAAGATGGAGGCCCATCGTGGCTAAGAAAATGACCCCCGCCGAGGCGTCGAAGCCTCGCGGTATCGCGGCGACCGATCTCAAGCGCGTCGTGAAGGAGATCAACCGTCATAAGGAGCAGGCCAGCGAGAACGCTGGCTTGGCCGGCCAGTCCACGAAGAATGCGGTCGAGCAATATGGGCTCGACCGTAAAGCGCTCGGCGTCGTCGTCGGCCTTTCCAAGAAGGAGCCGGCACAGCAGCAAGCAACCCTTCGCGGCGTAATCGACTATGCGGACAAGCTCGGCATGTTCGACAGCATCGACATGTTCGACGATCTCGTTCCGACGCTGAAGCGGATCGTCGATCGCGCCGAAGCGAGCGAAGGTAAAAAGGCGAAGGCCGACCCGGTCGTTTCCAGCCTGATCGGCGAGCCGGCCGGGGTTCACTGACACGCCCTTGGCGCCGCTGGATTTTCACCTCCCAAGCCGGCGCCTTCTGCCCCCTGCGATCAGACCCGCAGGGCGCGGCAGCGGGGGGATGAGCCGATGCTCATCCCCCTTTGTTTTGAGCGGATTGCACGGATTAGAGCCCCCATGATCTCCCAAGTCACGATCAAAATTTCGCAGAACGGCGAAAGCCGCGACGTCTGGTTTCTTTTCGCCAGCAACCATCCGAACCTCTTCGAGCTTAACGAAGACCTTGTCGCCGATGGCACGGTCTACGGCCATCGGATCGAGACCGAGCACGCCGGCCCCGGTCGCCGCCGCGAGACGCGCCGGTATGAATGCATCCTGCACCGCGACACGATCGTCAGCGTCATCCCGTCGCAACACGAGCTGGTCTAGGCAAAGCCGATGAGGGACGTGCGATGAGCAATCCAGCCAAAACCGTGTTTTTCATGGATATCGCCCGCTTCGCAGGATGGTGCGAAGGTCCGGTCGGCGGCAAGCCGGTATTCGGCTCGGTGCGCTTGGCGCCGGAAGGTAGCGACAGCCCCGCAGTAGCGTGGGGCCTTTTCAAGTTCGTCGCTACCCGCTTCCAGGCATTCAAGCCGAACGTTTTCGTGTTCGAGGCGCCGCGCGACCCGCGCCACATGAAGAAGACAAGCGGGCCGGCGATCCGCACCTTGATCGGCCTGCCGATGGTAGCCGAGGCGGCCGCCTACGGGTGCGGCGTTCTCGATATTCGAGAGGCTGAGGCGTCCTCGATCCGGTCCCATATTCTCCCGCCCCGGCCCAAAGGCGCCGGGCGGCGAGAGAACGGTCAGCTCAAGCAGGACGTTTTCCGGCAGATCAAGGCGCTAGGCCACGACGTCAAGAACACCGACGAGAGCGACGCTGTCGCGGGCTGGCTCTATGCCTGCTCGATTATCGACCAGCGGATTGGCGTCCGCACCACACCGCTTTTCAGCGATTTCGGAGACGACCAGTGAGCCGCCGCCGATGACGGCGGCTGCCTCATGCCAGCGAGGAAGAGCGCGCAGGTCGCGCCGGGATTGATTGATTGAGGGGCTAAGGAATTGTCGAGCAACGACAGCAAAAGCGACCAATTCGCCCGCCACGCGGCGGCGGTGGCCCGCGAGTTATTCGGTGAACCTAACAAGCAGCTTTCGAGCAACGACGAGCTACGGTTCGGCTCGCATGGTTCTCTTTCCGTTGACCTGAAAAAGGGAACGTGGTTCGACCACAGCGAGGGGCAGGGGGGCGGCGTCCTCGCCCTTATCCAGCGCGAGACCGGCCGCGCGAATGGTGAGGCCGTCGAATGGCTTCGCGAGCACGGCTACTATGTCGAGGATCGCGGCGACGAGTTGGCCACGCGCCAGGCGCGGCCGGGCAGCAACCGGAATGCAGGGCCGAGGCTGGATCGCCATGGGAATTGGTTGCCGAACCGTGTCCCCGAGCACGGCGAGCTGACCAAGACCTATGACTATTGCGACGAGAACGGGGCGCTCTCCTATCAGGTCGCGCGCTATGACTGGTCTGTCCCGGTCGAGCAGAACCCTAAGGGACACGAAAAGACATTCGTTCAGCGCAAGCCCGACAGCAGCAAGCGCAATGGCTGGTCATACGAGGTTAAGGGCACGGTCCCGCTCCCGTACCGGCTGCCAGAGCTGCTCGAAGATATATCGGCCGGAGAAGAAATCTTCATCGTCGAAGGCGAGAAGAAGGTCGATATGCTGCGCGATCTCGGCGTGCCGGCGACCTGCAATACCGGCGGGGCCGGCAAGTTCCCTGAGGACATCGTCAAGTGGTTCACCGGTGCGAAGGTGACCATCCTTCGTGATAACGACGACGCCGGCGCGAAGCATCGCGATCTCGTCGGGAATAAACTGATCGGCTATGCGCAGCGCATCCGAACTCTGGATCTGCCCGGCCTGCCGCCGAAGGGCGGCGTAGACGATTGGCTACCCGCCGGCGGCAGCGCCGAGAAGCTTTACGAGGCCGCCCAAGCCGCCAAGCTTTTCGAGGCGACACCATTCGAGAGCAAGTTCGGCGCCGTGCCCTGGCTGGATTTCGATCTGCCCGGCGTCTCCTACGAGGCCTTGATCAAGGGCGTCCTGACAAAGGGAGAGCTTTCCCTTCTTCTCGGCGAGAGCCAGTCTGGTAAATCGTTCCTCGCGATCGATATTGCGATGGCGGTGGCGCGGGGCGTGAATTGGTTCGGCAAGCGCGTTCGGCGCGGCGGGGTCATTTATCAGGCTGGCGAGAGCGCGGTCGGCGTGCGGCGCAAGCGGTTCCCGGCCTACAGGATCCACCACGATTGCGCGCGCGAGCCGCTGCCCGTCGTTTTGCTGCAGGCGCCGCTTGATCTCTATTCCAGCGACGACCCGACCGAGGCCTTCATCGAAGAATGCAAGCATTGGGCTCGCACCTTCGACGTGCCGCTCGAACTGCTCGTGATCGACACCTTCAACAAGGCCACGCCGGGCGCCAACGAAAACGACGGGAAGGATATGGGCCTCGTCCTTGCGCGCTGCGACCGCATCCGTCAAGCGACCGGCGCGCATGTCATGCTCGTCCACCACATGAATGCCGGCGGCACCAAGGCGCGAGGCCATACCTCGCTTTTCGCCAACGTCGAGAATGTCATCCTTGTTCGGCACGTTCCCGACCATTCTGACAGCGACGGCCGGAAAATCCGCGAGGCCGTGATCGCCAAGCAGAAGGACGGCGAAGACGGCGTATCCTTCCGGTTTGTACTGCCGCAGGTCGAGATAGGCCATGACGGCGACGGCGATCGGGTCACCTCTTGCGTCGTGGCGCCACCGGCCGGCGCCACCGGCGAGACATCGGCCAAGCCCAGCGCGATCCAGCTCGGCGGCGCCAACCAAAAGCTCCTCCGCGCGCTCTATGACATTCTGGACGATCCCGTCATCCGCCAGCCCGCGCCGATCGAGGCGAAGCTCGCTGACGGCGCGCGAGCTGTGCCCCGAAAGGAACTGACGAGGCGCTTCTTCACCGTCGAGAAGAGCGACGACTTCGACGGGCTGCCCGAGGAGGAGAAGAAGAAGAAGGAGGCGGCCGTCCGCCAGGCGCTGCATCGCGCCCGCGAGGCTCTCTACAACAAGCGGATCATCGGCATGAACGACGAGCTTATCTGGGCGACCGGAAAGGCCGTGCAAGGCTTTGCTCCGCCGCCCGGCATGGCGCCGAAGCGAAAGAGGAAAGAGGAGGACGATCCGCCGCCAGACGATCGGCCGGCCGACGACCTGCCGTTCCTTGACGAAGAATTTCCAGAGCCCGGATTTTGAGCATGCACGATCAAGACCTTTCCGACGTTTGGACCCCGAAGCTTGTGCGCGAGCGGCTGATCGCGGCCGTCCGCTGGGCTCGATACCATGCAGGCCCAACCGGGCCGGCGCAGGTCCGGGCGCTATATCCGACTTACGTCCCCAGCCTCGACGATTTCGCCGAGGAGGGCTGGGGCTTCCGCGAGAATGCGGATGACAGCGAGCTTGAGCCGCCGCCACCGCGCAAGCGCTATAAGCCGAAGGAGGTCAGCGCCATGATCGCGGCGCTCTATTGGCCCGGAAAGTACGCTGTGCCGGGCCATCCGACCTCCGCGCGCATCCTCAACCTCTGGCTCCGGTGCAAGGTCCACAAGCTGAACTTCGATAAGGCGATCGAGCGCAAAGGCGAGATGAGCCGGGCGAGCGCTTACCGGTTCCGCGATCGCGCGCTCACTGCGATTGCAACGGGGCTCCACCGTGACGGGGTGCCGCTATGAACCGCGACCTCAGCAAAGCAGCCGCATCGTTCCTGGCCTACCTGTGCTCCCAACGGTTCGCCCGGGTCGATATAGGCTTCATCGACGGTAGCACGCGTTACCTGCAGCCGCTAATCCGACGCGGCTTGGTCAGGATGGACGGCTATGTTGTCGTTGTGACTGATGCCGGCAAAAGCGTTGGTTACGGGGAAGCGCTATGACGAGCCCATACCGCATCGAGGGACCGGCGCTCATCTCGTTTTCTGGCGGTCGGACTTCGGCTTTCATGCTGCACGAGATCATAAAGGCGCACGGCGGGCAGCTTCCCGACGACGTTGTGGTCGCCTTCGCCAATACCGGTAAAGAGCGCGAAGAAACCCTCCGATTTGTATTCGAGTGCGGGTCGCGTTGGGGAGTTCTGATCCACTGGCTTCAATGGCTCCCCCGCAAGCCCGGCTTTGAGGAGGTCGGTTACAACAGCGCAGCCAGAAACGGCGAGCCGTTTCGCGACTTGATCGACCGCAAGCAGCGCCCGCCGAACCATATGCAGCGCTATTGTACGGAGCATTTGAAGGTGAGAACGCTCATGGCTTTCGCCGCGTCTCTCGGCTGGACGAGCTACCTTGAGGTGATCGGCCTGCGCTACGACGAAGGCCACCGCATATTGAAGGGCCTCGCCAACGCTGAGAAGCATGGTCGGCGAAATTCGTACCCGCTCTCGAAAGCAAAGGTGCGAAAGGCCGACGTGATGGAATTTTGGGCGTCTCAGCCGTTCGACCTCGGCCTGAAACCTTGGGAAGGAAATTGCGATCTCTGCTTCCTCAAAGGAAGGCGCATCCGCGAGCGAATTATCCGTGACCAACCTGACGCGGTAGACTGGTGGATAACGCAAGAGACGACGCCTCGTGGCGGAAAGGGTGTTACGGGCTGGTTCGATAAGGACATCAGCTTTGCGGCCCTTGCTGATTATGTGCGTCGGTCTCCGCTGCTCTTCGATGAGATCGGCGATGACGAGCACGATGTCGAGTGCGGCCTTCATTGCGGAGGCGGGGAGTGATTGACAAGCTCAAAGACCTCGGCCCCGCACCGATCGACGAGCCCGAGAAGGGTCTCACGCCAAAGCTTCAGCCGGGCGTCAACCAAGCATCGACGAAGCCGGCGAAGCCGCGCCTTGGACCGAAGCTCGGACTTGAGGGGATGACGCACTTCCTTATGGACATCGTCATTCGCGGCACGATGCACGACGGCACTTTCGCCGGCGAGCATTGGCTTCGTCTTGAGGCGGCCGATTTGGAAAAAATGCAAGACATTGCGGATACGTTGGATTATTTCCGTATCCAACGCATGCATTCCCGCATTGATCAAGGCCGCAGAAGATGAACGCACGACTTGCCCTGTACGTCACCGGCGCTGCTTATCTCAGCCGCACGATCTACCTTCCGGGCGGCCGACGTGTCGCCGTTCTCGATCGCACAAAGCGTTGGAAAATGGCGGCTCGCGCGATGCGGGCCGCCGGGCTGCGGGATTACATCATCAGCGCCGGCCTCAGGCGCCAGCGCTCCACGCTCGATCGAGTTCTCGCCTTCGAGTGGCGCTTCTAACGAAAAATTAAGTTGGATTAAATCCAACAAAACACTTGCGCTGAAATCCGACTTTCCGTATTTTCTGTCCATGCAAGCGGTTCGCTTGTCACGGATTGATTGATGGAGAGACGCGATGTTCGCGATTGATTTCAAAGGAAGCAAAAACCTTCTTGCGCAGGAAATACCGTCGGCCGTCGGGCTGCGCGGCTTCCTGATCGCAGGCCTCGGCGAGTTCGATTTCGATAGGGCTCGCGTGATGACGATGCTGCGCGCTGGCACGCTCCGCGAGGTATCGACATGGCCTCGCTGAACATCATGACGCATGAAATCCAGTCTGCCTTTGAGGAAAGCGACGCCTTTTGGCAGCGGACGCTTGAGCTTGAATTCGGCAACGACGCGGCGCCGTCTCGCTACGAGCCTCGCGGTCGATGCGCCGGCGGCATCTCAATCCGCAAGGCTCACGACGCTCTTGATCTCGCTCGCGCCGTCTTTGCTTCAGCGGAGTTTTGAGGCGGTGAGCGACGTCAACGAATTCGGATACACCCCCGAGGCATGGGCAGCGCTGACAACAATGCAGCGCTATAGGAAGCGCCACCCAGAGAAAGAGCGCATGGCGAAGATGACGCCAGAGCAGAAGGCCCGCTGCCTGGCTTTGCGAGCCGCCGCGCAAAAGCGCTATTTCGCAAACAGGACGCTAGAGCGGCGAGAGGCTGATAGGCAATGGCGATTGGATTACAATCTCCGCCGGCGCGAGGAGCGGGCAGTAGCCAGGGCCGCGCGTGAAGCCACGAAGGCGGCGCAAGAGGCCGAGCGGAAGGCCAACGCTCCCGCATGGAGCAAGGAAAGTCGCGCTGCCTTTGACGCCGATCCACGCGGATTGCAGCGGCGCATTTACAAGGCCGTGCCGCGCCATTGGCCCCAGGACATTCGCGACGATATCGTGATGGACATAACCGTTGCGTTGCTCGACGGCGAGCTATCGCTTGCCGAAATCGAGACGCGCGCAGGCTTCTACGTGAACAAGCACTTCCGTGGGCGAGACTACGGCCGCACGCTGTCTATCGATTTGCCGATGATCGGTTCCGACGATAACCGGCTGATCGACACCCTCACACAAGAAGACGTTTGGAACTGACCGACGCCATTCGGCGGCGGGCCTCGGCCCGCGATCGAATTGCATCCCCAGCGATACCGAGAACGAAAGGCTAGCCAATGTGCGCCATGTGTGAAGCCAACAAACTGTGCGACCGCCTCGAAAAGCAGATCAAGAACATCGAGGGCGGCGGCTCGATCAGTCCTGAGGTTGTCGCGCAGCTGATGCGCGAGGCCCGGGAGCGTCTTTCGACCGCTGTCCGCGCTAACGTCGTCTCGGCCGCTCTGCTGCGCGGCGAGGTCGCATTCGATGTTGTCGTCGTCGGCGGCGGTCTCGGAAGCCACGAAGAGCCTGGCGGCCTGCACTAATGGTCGGCGAGCTGACCCGGGCCATGGTGGCCGAGAACCCGATAGCTGCGCTGGCGGTTGCCAGAGAGCTTGCCCGCGATGGCGTTGACGCCCGCGAGCTTATGGAGGCGGCCATCGCCGCCCTATCGCCCAAGCATCCCCGTAACGCCCAGATGGAAGGGAGCCGCGTCGCATGAGCGAGAGCGCTGCTGTCCGCGCGATGACGCGCGAGGAAATATCCGAGATCTTCACTGCCCTCGACCGCTTGGCCGACGACATCGACGGGTTGACCTATAAAGCCGGCCGGGAAGCAAACCTGCGCCTTGAGGATATCAGGGCGCTCGTTGGGGATTGCCTGCCCGGCGGCTTCTTCGGTCGCTGCGGCGCCTGTCATGGCGTCCTCGGCACCGACGAGGAAGTGACGGCCGACGGCGCAGGTCACATCTATTGCACGACATGCTCGATCACGGCCGCGCCTTCGACCGTGCCGGTCAGTCATACCGCATGGGCTGGCGGCGACCGACCAGTCTGCGAGGCGTTTATCGTCAGCGTCGTGCGCCGCGACGGTACTTATGACGTCGGACCTGCCGGAGCGTTTTGGTGGAGCCATACGGGGACGCCTCTCGACATCATGTCTTATGAAGTCGTCGTGCCGGCTGAGGCGCCGACCGACTGGCCTATCGACGACGTGGGGTCCGGCGATGGCGAACGCTGACGCATTAGCCTCGGCGGCTGCCACCGGCGGCGTAGCGCTGATAAGCGCGGCCGTCTTCTTCTGGCTCACGGTCGAGGCAATCCGCAGGGCTTGGCGTGGTGAATGACGACGCCGTGACAAATGACGGCCAGGGCCAGCCGATCGACCGATCATCCCGCCTTCGCAATCTCCATTCCGATCCCGAATTCGCCGCCGCCCGCGACCAGCGGGGGCGAGAACGCTTCAAAGCCAGGCGCGAGGAATTGCAGCGCCTGAGTAACGCGGCCCGCCGTGGATACGACGTCCCGCCCGAGCTTGAGGCCAAGTGGAAAGCCCTCAAGCGGAAAAGAACCCTTTCAAACAACGAAATCGCCCGCCTGCTCGGGCTCAAGAAATGGCGAAAGCCAAACGAGAAGAAAGGCCGAAAATGAACACGGACGAAAAGGCAACGCTCTACAGCGCCGCCGTCATCGAGGCTCTTGCCGTTGCTGGCCGGGAGATCGGCGAGCCGGACATCAACGCGGCGATCGCCGCTCTGACCCATGCGCAGGCCTACCTCATCGCGAAGATCACCGACCCCATCGTTAGGCGCTCGGCAGAGAAGGGGGTGATTGAGGGGCTCGGCACGCTTATCGCTGCCGAGGTCAATGCCCGGGTTGCGCTTGAGATGCGGCGGGGAGGGACGGCGCAATGACCGAATACGATCCCCGCCGCGATGCCTTCGACAGCTACAACGTTGCAATTGCGGCTAATCGCGCGCGTCTTCTGCAGGAGCGTTGCCCGGCGGCGAAGCGCGTCGAGGTCATCGGGCAATGCGAACTGTATCTCGGCGACTGCATGGAAATCCTGCCGGCGCTGGGCAAGGTCGATGCCGTCGTCAGCGATCCGCCCTACGGCGCGGACCACCCCGGCGACAGTTCACGTTTCAGTGGCGGCAACGCGCGGCGCGGGAAAGGTTCGGTTCACGGCAAGATCGCTGGCGATGCCGGTCCCTTCGACCCCCGACCTATGCTTTTGGGGAAGGCGCAAATCCTTTTTGGCGCGAACTACTTCGGGCATTTGCTGGGACCGGGATCATTCCTCGTCTGGTCTAAGCGCCGCCCGCACGCCTACGGAACCTTCCTGGGCGATGGCGAGGTCGCGTGGTTCTCCAAGGGGCGCGGGGTTTATCTCTTCGAGAAAATCTTCGCGGGATCGGCCATGGCGCTTGAGCATGGTGGCGACCCTTATGCGCCGAGCGCGCATCCTTTCCAGAAGCCGATATCGGTCATGGAATGGTGTTTGGGCCATGTGCCAGACGCGGAAATTATCCTCGACCCGTTCATGGGCAGTGGCACGACGGGCGTTGCGTGTGTCCGTCAGCGGCGATCCTTCATCGGCATCGAGATTGACCCGGTCTATTTCGCCACGGCTTGCCGGCGCATCCGTCAAGAGCTTCGCCAACCGGCAATGCTCGATGCGCCCGCGCCGACCGCCGCCAAGGTGGAACAAATAGGTCTTGATCTCGGGAGGGGTAGTGAATGACCGCCTCATACATCGATGTCGATATCAAGCATTTCCATCTCTTCTGCGGCCTCGGCGGCGGCGCTCGCGGCTTTAATCGTGGCCAAGCGCGGGTTGGCAGCCTGCGGGCAAAGTTCCGCTGCATCGGGGGCATCGACAGCGATCCCGCGTCGATCCGCGACTTCAGCCGGCGCGCTGGCGCGCCCGGCACAGTCATGGACCTTTTCAGCCGCGAGCAATACTGCGCGTTCCATGGAAAGGAGCCGCCGGCCGGCTGGCGGGAGGCATCGCCTCTTGACGTCTTCCTCGCCGCTGCCGGGGAGTTCCCGAACATCGTGTTCTTGTCGGCGCCCTGCAAAGGCTTCTCCGGCCTGCTGCCCGAGAAGTCCAGCATCACGGACAAGTACCAGGCGCTCAATGCCCTGACCCTGCGCGGCGTCTGGCTCATGCTTGAAGCCTTCAAGGACGATCCGCCCGAGCTGATCATCTTCGAAAACGTCCCTCGCATTGCCAAGCGCGGGCGCGGCCTTCTCGACCAGATTGTCGCACTCTTGCGCAGCTATGGCTATGCCGTCGCCGAGACGACGCACGATTGCGGGGAGATCGGCGGCCTTGGCCAAAGCCGGAAGCGCTTTCTCCTGGTCGCGCGGCATCAGAAGAAGGTGCCGCCATTCCTCTACGAGCCAGAGCGTCGCCGGCTGCGGGGCGTCGGTGAAATTCTCGAAGCCTTGCCGCTGCCCGGCGACTTGGCCGCCGGCCCGATGCATCGCATGCCGTCGCTGCAATGGAAGACATGGGTTCGCTTGGCCTTCGTAGAAGCCGGGTCCGACTGGCGGTCGCTCAATAAGCTGGCGGTTGAGAACGGGCACCTCCGCGATTTCGGCATCCTGCCGGATGCGCAGTGGCATGGCGGCGTGCTCGGCGTCGTCGGTTGGAGCGAGACGGCCGGCGTGGTTGCCGGCCGATCGTCGCCGACCAATGGCTCGTTCAGCGTTGCGGATCCTCGCTTCCCGGCCAACGGCAACGAGTATTCGCAATATGGTGTCCGCGAGTGGGCCGACACGATGGGCGCCGTGATCAACGTGAAGTCGCCCGGGCAGGGCTCGTTCTCGGTCGCCGACCCGCGCATCGAGGGGAAGCCGCGCTTCAACAATGTCTTTCGCATCGTCCCGTGGGTCGGCGCGTCGCCGGCGGTTGCAGGACCGGGCGGCCCGGCCGGCGGCTTGGCCGTAGCCGACCCGCGTCCGTCCGACCTGGCCGATAAGGCCCATGTGAAATATCGGGTGACGGCCTATGGCGAAGCTGCGGGGACGGTGATCGCGGCCTCGACCACCGGCAACGGAGCATTCGCGGTGGCCGATCCGCGCACCGGCGGCGAGGAGGCTTCACGCTACAAGCATAGCTACCGCGTTACCGAATGGGGCGGTAGTGCTGGGACGGTGACGAGCGGACACTCGCCGTCGAACGGGGCTATTTGCGTTGCTGACCCCCGGCCGGTCGGCCTTAATGCCAAGCGTGATCACTATCAAACCGGTGGCCATTATGGTGTCGTGACGTGGGACGATACCTCGCGCGCGGTGCCCGGCTTTGCAAAATACGACCGTGGGCCGTTCGCCGTTGCGGACCCTCGCGACGTCGAGCCCCAGCCGATTGAGGCACTGCCGAAGCCGGAGGATCGCCTCGTCGCCGTGATCCGCGCGCTCGATGGAACTTGGCATCGCCCCTTCACGACGCTTGAGCTGGCCGCCCTGCAATCGCTCGTCGATCCTGACGAGCTCGCCCCGGACTTCTCGCTCGACGGCGCGTCGGATGCCGCATGGCGAGAGCGCATCGGTAACGCTGTGCCGCCGGCTGCCGCTGAAGCAATCGCCGGCGTCATGGGAACGACCATCCTCCTCGCCCGCGCCGGCGAGACCTTTGTCCTGTCGAGCCAGCCGATTTGGGTTCGTCCGCTGGCCGCCGCGCTCGCGATCGACCACTCGCCGAACGACGTCCTTCTTCAGGGAGAATATTGATGAACGACCTTTTCCCCGCTGACGACGCGCCGAAGATCGTCCGCATCTGGGATTGCGAAACCACCGGCGAGGACCCCGAGCAGGGCGCCGAGATCATCGAGCTTGGCCGGATAGACCTCGACCTTGCCACGGACAAAATCGGCAACGCGTGGACGGCGCTCGCCAAGCCGCGCGGGCCGATCCCGCCCGAGGTCAAGGCCGTCCACCATATTACCGAAGCGCACCTTGAGGACGCGTCGTCGCTGTCGTCGCTCTGGGGTGATTTCTTCGACGGCTGCGGCGAGCATGATGTGCTCGCCGCGCACAATGCGAAGTTCGAGAAATCCTTCCACCATGGCAACGGTCGGGAATGGATTTGCACCTACAAGAGCGCGCTCGTCGTCTGGCCGGATGCCCCCAGGCACAATAACCAGGCGCTCCGCTACTGGCTCGACATCGACGCCGAGCCGCCGCCGCATAGAGCGCTCCCCGACGCCTACGTCACGGCCCGCATCTTGCGCCGGCTCCTCCGCGAAAAGACGGTCGCCGAGCTGGTCACCATCTCAAAATATCCGGCGCTCCTGCATCGCATCAACTTCGGCACCAAGGCGAAGGGGCTGCTCTATTCCGAGGCGCCGGCCGATTACCTCGAATGGATCGCGTTCAAAAGCGACATGAACGAGGACACCAAATTCACCGCAAAATATTGGCTCAAGAAGAGAGGGCAGGGCAAATGACCGACCTTGAACATGACGTGCAAACGGCCGTCGCCAAGGCGCGAAGCAGGGGCCATGAGCTCCGCCACGAAGATGTGATGGCACTCGTCGATTTCGCCGAGCAGGCTGGGGCGGTCGCCAACCGCCGCGTGACGGACCTGCTTGAAGCGAACAACCGATACCTCGAAGACGCGCGCAAGGCGCGGGCGGTGGCCGCCATGTGGCACCGGACGGCGACCCGGTCGATCGAGGATGCTGGCGAGCAGCGGAGCAAATTGGTTGAGGCGAAGCGCGATCTTGCCGCTGCGATCGAGCGTATCAACGAATTGACCGACCCGGCGCGCGGCTCCTTCACCTATCACGAGGTTGAGGCGGCTCTCTGCGTCTGGGAATGGATCAACGCAGTCACCGACCCCAGGCACAAGCCGTCCGCCCATGAGGCTGGCGTCGGTGCCTGGCGCGAGAATGTGGGCACCGTTGAAGCGCGGCACGCGTCGTACGATCTTGCGCGCTATGTCTTGCGCGTATTCGCAGCTGGCAAGGCCATCAACGGCGAGGAAGCGTGGGGCGGATGGGCTTACGATTGGGAAGTTATCCCGGCCATCATCCGCTATGTTTCGTTCGACGCGTCCGGTTACAAATTCGACGGTTGGGCCGCCACGGAGATCGCATTGAATGCGATCTCCGACCTCGATGCGCAATACGCGGCGCCCGCGCCGGCCGCGCCGACGCAGACTGACGCGCTCCTCGACAAGGCGATCGAGATCGCTGTTTCGCAGGCGCTTCGACCGTTTCTCGGCCAGCGCAACACCCCGGAATTGAGAATGAGCCTCGCCGGCGCCGTCGGCGGTGCTGTCGCAGGCGCGATCGCCGAAAAGGAGACAGTGCAATGAAAGTCACTCGCGAAGTTCTGGAATTCGAGGACGGCCAGCTCGTCAAGATTGGTGGCATGCGCCCGGAGTATATGGATGGGCACCGTCTTATCAAGGCGGTCAGAGACATCGCTGCCTTGTTGCTTTCGGTAGAGGGCGGCGGGCCGGCTCTTCCCAAGGCCACCGTCAAGCAAGAAGCTGGCGGCCGATGCGACATCTGCAGAGAGCCGATTTACCCGAACGACATCTGCTCGATGGATGTAGAAATGGGCGCGTGCCATGCGGCATGCTTGGAGGGCTCGCCTGTCGTGGACCTCGAAACCGGCGAGCCCGTGGACGGGCCGGCACATACCTTCCGATATGAGGAATGTGAGCCGAATGGCGGCTGGCCCTATCAGAAGACCTTCGACGCCATCTCGGCCGCCACCTCGATCACCGGCGGCGGCAAGGTCGAGCACGGCGGCGCGGCGATCGCGATCTCGGTTACGAAATTCGCCGAGGCGTTCGGCCCGATGCCTGTCCTGTCCTCGGTCCCCGTCGGCTGGAAGATGATGCCGCCGGCTCCTACGGACGAGATGAAGAATGCTGTCCGCAACATCGCCGGCGCCCAGGCTCTGGCGTTCGGCTTGGCGGCATACGGGACGTTCTTTGCGACCGCGCCCGCCCCCCAGCCTCCAGCAGAAGGAGGGTGGATGCCCAGCCAAGCCGTGAACGATGTCCTTGCGGAACGTCGTCGTCAGATCGAAGCCGAAGGCTGGAGCGTCGAGCACGACGACGCGCATGAAGATTACAGCCTTGCCAAGGCAGGGTGCATCTACGCTGTCGGCGCGACCATGAACGGCCCGGATCGGGCTGTGATGGATGAGTTTGGGGCATCCGGCACGCCTGCATGGATGAAAGAACTTTGGCCTTGGGACATAAAGTGGTGGAAGCCGAGTAGCCGCCGGCGCGACCTCGTCAAAGCCGCTGCATTGATCGTTGCTGAGATTGAGCGTTTGGACCGTCTCCCGCTCGCTCCGGCCAATGGAGGCCATCAATGAGCGGTGGGTCTCTGAATTACGTCTATGTCCAAGTCAACGATGCTGCGCAGGAGATCCAGCGCCGGGCGGAGACGACGCTTCAGCGAGCTTTCGCGGCGCACATGATGAAGGTCGCGACGGCTCTCCACGATATCGAATGGCTTTTCTCTTGCGACACTGGTCCGGGCGACGAGGTCGAAGCGATCAAAGCCGTTCTTGCCGACGATGCCGAAATCAGGACGGCTATAGAGGAGGCCGAGCGCGTCAAAAACGACCTTGAGCGCCTCGTATACGAAGCCCTCGCTGCTTACGAGGTGCGCTGATGGCGGCCGGCTGGCGCGACAATAGAGGCAGGTTCCACGAAGTGCCCGGCGCGCAGCCGGGCCAGTCATGCCGGGTGGACACGGGCGCGGGCCTTTGCTTCGTCAAGGTCTGGGATGAGCTTGATCCCGATCACCAGGCGACGCCGCATCTGCGATCGTCAGAATACCGGGAGAGGAGCGACGAGTATGTCGTGAAATGCTCCTGCGGCTGGGATTCTTTCATCGCGGGATGGGCCTATACGTCCGAGAAGTCGGCGGAAGCTGAAATCCAGCGGCGGTTCGCTGCGCATATCGAGGAGATAAGAGGGTGAGCGCAATTCTTTCCGCGTGCGGGTTATACCGGTATCGTCTTGAGCGCAGCTTCGCCGCGCCGGCCGACTGGCCAACCTATGCTTTCTTCGGCGTCAACGGCTCAACGGCCGACGCGACACGCGATGACCACACAGTGAGGAAATGGATCGGATTTTGCCGCACCTTCAAGGCGAAGCGCTTTGTCGTCGGCAATGCGTTCGCCTTCCGGGCGACCGATGTCCGCGAACTTGCCCTCGCGGCTGACCCCATCGGCCCGGCCAATGACCGCTATCTCGCCGAGATCATCGCCGAAGCGATGTCTTCGCCCTACGAGCAAGTCGTGCGGGGCATAACTCAGGTGGGGGTCTCCCTCGCCCAGTTGAACGAAAAGCTTGCTTCTATGGTCAGCACCAAGGCCGGCGATGGCCACCATAAGGACGAGCGAAACCCTCCCTGACGAGGATCGCGCCAGCATCGGCGTTGCCGCTGACCAAGCGCCCAAGCGCACGCCGGTAGCGATCCTTCCCGTCGAGCACAAGCTCCCATTCTCGCGAGTTCAGCAACGCAAGCAGCCGGTCGCGCGCAGCCTCACCGCGCTGCCGCTCGCTGGCGCATTTCGCGTCGGTGATCTCCGGCGTGTCGATATCCGCGAGCCGGACCTTCATGCGGCCGAGCCAGAACGTATCGCCGTCCACGACGCAATCATGGCGGAAACCGCCCTTGCAAATCACATAGCTGGGGCTTGTTGCGGCCGTTGACGATGCACCGGCGGCGCTCCCCATCAGGCCTGCGGCGATCGAGCCAGCTAACGCGGCAACGTGACATAGGCGTAACATCGCAAAACCCCTGCAAATCAACGCGTTTCGCGTAGATATTCTCATGCAGTGACATTTAGTGACATAGGCGAAGAATGTCACACATTTCCGACCGCGAAGCGGATTATCCAATCGTTTCAACGTCAAGCCGCAACGGCCAAAACGGCCCGTTCCCGCCGCGCATCGTGAAACTTTCTTGTTTCGCCAGACATTTCAAACCACTTAGCGCATAAAATCCCGCATATTTTACACTAGGAAGTGTAACAAGTTGGATTTCTTCAGCTTTACAGTTGAGACAAATCGCGGCTTTTCTTCACGCGAACAGCCTACCCGTGCGCGCAGCGACAAGAGAGAGATGCAGCGCAGCGTGAAAGGAGCCGGGGCGACAAGCCCCGAGCGGATGTCACGCAAGCGGGCTGCTCCTGCCTCTCTTCACTCCATACCCCTCTATTATCGGATACACGCGCGATGGCGATCATCATCGTTCGACCGCTCGACGACGTGATCAAGCGTTTCGGAAACCAGCTCGGCGCGGTCGGCAGCGCAAAGGCCCATAAGGCCCTTGCGCGCGCTGTTAACCGGGTGACGAACACGGTCCATGGCCGCGTGATCAAGGCCATCCGAAAGCAGTCTGATATCCCGACCGCGATCGTTCGTCGCCAGGTCAAGAAGCGCCTTGCCTCGACAGCAGAAGGCTCGGTGATCGAGGGTGTCGTCTGGGCGACAGGGTCGCCCATCTCCCTCAAGTATTTCCGCCCTCGCCAGATCAAAGCCGGCACGAAGGCGAAGTATGGAGGAAAGTGGCATCTCCACAAATCTGCCTTCATGGGGCCACGGCCGGGAACGGTATCGAAGAAGCTCGGAGGAAACGTCTTCGTTCGAACATCGGGCAACCGCTTCCCCATCGAGAAGCTCTTCGGGCCATCGGTTCCCGAGGAGTTGGTTCGAGGCGAGAGCGAGCGCATCTTCCGTGAGACCGTGGCTGACATGCTTCCCGCCCGCGTCGCCCACGAACTTTCTCAGATGCTGAAGGTCTAGAGGAATGCGGAATACATCCAACGATCGGCGCAGAAAGTGAAAGAAAGTTGGAAGAAATCCAACTTTATTCTTGCATGTCTCGGGTGAGGTGTGGTATGATGGGCGACCCCACCATGACCCCACCCCCCCCTCTTAGGGACCGTACCCAGCCACCGCCTTACGCGGGGCCAGATCCCCCCGAGTTTCGCCAATTTTTATGAAATCTCAAAACCCGGTTTGATTTTGACAGGTGGCCGCCATGTACAACGTTTTCAAATGCTCGCATGTCACCGTCGATAGCCGCCGCGAGCGACCCGTCGAATATGTCTTTGTCGCTGAGCACGAGAGCGCAAACAGTGGCTTCACGCTCAATTTGCCGATGGCGGACCTCGACAGCTTTGAACCTGGTAGGAGCTATCGAATTCAACTCGTCCCCCTAAGCTAGGAAGGGCGAGCTGATGTCAGGGGACGACGAGAAAGACGCCAGCCTCATTTCGATCGATGCGGCGGCGGCGCTGTTAGATGGCCTCAGTGCTGAGCGGGTCCGCCAGCTGATCAAAGAGGGCTGGATACCTCGTGAGAAGCGAGGTTGGGTCCGCCTCGACGCTGCCGTAAGCGGATATATCCGGTATCTCAAGGACACCGCAAAGCGCACAACAAAGACGGCTTCTGATAGCCGCGTTCGCGATGCGCGCGCGGCGGAGATCGAGCAGCGAATGCAGATCAAGAGCCGCGACCTTGTCCCGGCGAAAGAGGCGACGGCTGCAGTTGATCACGTCATCGCGGCCTGCGCCGAAGCGTTCGCGATGTTGCCAGCGATGATCACGCGCGACGTCGCGGAGCGAAATCGGATTGAGAGACATGTCAAGAGAGCGCAAGGCGAAGTCGCGAAGCGCCTATCTGAAGCTGCCCGAGTTCTTCGAGAGGGCGGCAGCCTTCCTGACGCCGATTGACGACGTCCCGCCGGACGAGTGGGCCGCCGACAATCGGTCGTATTCGTCGAAGACCGGCGAGCCTGGTCCGCGTAACGCGCGCCTGACGCCGTACATGGTGCCGTTTGCGCGCCGCATATGGGCGCGGTCGCATGCGAGCGTGATCGCGATCACCTCAGCACAGTCGGGCAAAACGGATACGCTGCTTGACGTGATCGGCCAGCGCCTCGACGTGCGGCCGGCGCCGATCCTTTATGTCGGCCCGGGCGAGACGTTCGTCGAAACGCAGTTCGAGCCCCGGCTTGAGCACATGCTTCAGCAGGCCAAGCGCCTTTCGAAGTTCGTGGCGCCGGGGAAGCAGAGCAAGACGCTCGTGAAAAAGGTGCGCGGCGTGCGCGTGCGCCTCGGCTATGCCGGGTCGCCCGCGTCGATGAAATCCGACCCTTTCGCGATAGGCATCGTGGACGAGTACGACGAAATGGCTGCGAACATCAAAGGGCAGGGCGACCCGTGGGGACTGGTGGTCGCTCGCGGCGACACCTTCGCCGATGCCGTGTCGGTGGCGATCTCGACATGCTCCCAAGGTATCGTCGAAACCGAAAAAGACCCGGTCAATGGCTTGGTATTCTGGGCGATTGGCGAGAAAGACCAGATTGCGTCGCCGATATGGCGGCTTCCAGCAAGGCACGCGCCACCATTGGGCCTGGCCTTGCTTCCACTGCGAAGAATATTTCATTCCGATGCGTTCGCATCTGCGGTGGGAGAAGGATGCGGACCCGACGACTGCGGCGCGGACGGCTTTTCTCTGCTGCCCGAATTGCGGCGGGGTTCTCGAAAACAACGTCGAGCCCGGCGGCACCGACCACAAACCTTGGATGAATGAACGCGGCGTCATGATCGCGCCGCGCCAGACGCTTGAGGATGCGCTCGCGGACCGAAACCATCCGGCGAACGACAGTTGGTCGCAGTGGTCGAGCGGGTTGACGTCGCCGTTCGTGACGTGGGGCGCACGCGCGCGGCGCCTGGTTACGGCCCTGCAAAGCGGTGAAGAGGACAAGATCCAGACCGTTGTTAACGCGGGTTTCGCCGAGCTCTACACGCCCGGCGCCCCTGGCGATATGCCGGAATGGCGCGAGGTTGCAAAGCACCGCCTTCCTTACGGGCGCCTTGAGGTTCCTCTCGGCGTTTTGCGCATCGTCGCCGGCGTGGACGTTCAGAAGCGATCGCTGATCTATGTCATTCGAGGCTTCGGATCGCGGGGCACATCATGGCTCCTCGATTATGGAGAATTGCTAGGTGATACGAGCGAGCCGCTCGTATGGAGCGACCTAGCGCTCAAGCTGATGACGCCGATAGGCGGCCTCATAGTCGAGAAAGTCTTCATCGATAGCGGCTTCCGTCCGAACAAATCGGACGCTGGCGATGAGCACAAGGTCTACGAGTGGACGCATCGTCACACGTTCCTCGCCATGCCGACGAAAGGGCGGGACACCCTGGGAGGTAAACCGTTCGTTGTCAGCAAAATCGAGGTCAAGCCGAATGGAAAGCTGTCCCCGTATTCGATCGACCTCGTCCACATCAACACGGACTTTTTCAAGAGCCTTGTTCATTCGCGGCTGCGGACGCCGATGAACGAGCCCGGGGCGTTCTTCCTGTTTTCTCAGGATGAGCGCGAATACGAGGATTACGCTCGACAGCTTGTTAGCGAAGTCCGCGTTCTTGGGCCAAAGCTCAAGCCAACTTGGGTTCCGCGACAGAAGGCCAACCACTTCCTTGACGCCGAGGCGTTGGCGGCGGCTGCCGCTTACATGCTCAACGTTCAGGCGATCCCCGAAGGAGTGGAGCGTCCCGGTCCAGAGGCAGAGCCGCCCGTCGCCGACGACGCCACAGACGATACGGGTGCGGTTTATCAACGGGAGCTCGAAGCGCTCGAAGCTCCTCCGTCTCCTCGGGAAACAGAAATCGAGAAAGCTGCTGCCGTAAAGGTGGCTTCAATCCGCGACCGCTTCCGAAATATGGGGCGGCGCTTCTAAGGAGCATCGCCCATGGGAGTTCTGGCCCGCATCGGGAGCGCTGTCGGCATCGGTCCTGCACCGGTGACGGTTACCCCTTCCGGCCCGCTGGCCCCTCGCGCCGGATACATGCGCGACGGTCGCGGCACCGTATTTAGCCGTTGGCTGCCGGCATTGCGGTCAAGCCGTGACGACGTCGCCGTCGCATGGACGGCGGCGGCGGCCCGCACGGTCGAGATGTGGCAGAACAACGGCTGGATCTCGGGCATGATCGACCAGGCGACAGCGAACACGGTCGGCGGTGGCCTGCGGTTGCGCGCTATGCCGGAAAACGACCTCTTCGGCATGGACGAGAAGGCGGCGCAGGATTGGCGGAAGCTCGTTGAGGCGAAGTGGGAGCTTTGGTCTAACACGCCGCTTGAATGCGACATCGAGGGACGCCTGACCATCCCGCAGATGACCGAGGCGGCCTTCAAAATGTGGGTCGTCTTCGGAGAAATTCTCGCCGAGCTTCCCTATCGTATCCGGCGCGGCAGCAAGACGGGCACGAAGGTTCGGCTTCTTTCGCCGACCCGCATCGTCAACCGCTCTGACGCCTTCAGTCGCCTTCACTCGGGTGTCCGCGTTGATGCCGACGGCATGCCGATGAGCTATGTTGTGAGCCGGGATAACCCGCTGACGGGCACAGAAGAATTCGAGGTTATCGCGCGCGATAGCTATGGGCGCCCCAAGGTGATCCATGTGTTCTCGGGTCTGCCCGGTCAGACGCGCGGGATTGGGATCCTGGTCGCGATCTTGCGGGTTGCGAAGCAATTCGACCAGCTTGCCGACGCCACGCTCCTCGCGTCTATTATTCAGACGGTGTTCGCCGCCTCGATTGAAAGCGAGGCTCCAACGGAAGATACGTTGCGGGCTCTTCTAAACCCTAAGGAGCAAGCGCTTCTATTGGCGCAGGGTGGAACGCCATTTGACATCTTCATGGCCGCGAAGGACGGCTGGGGCGAGGGGCACCCGATCGACGTCGGCTTTGCCGGCCGCATCGCGCATATGTTCCCGGGAGAAAAGCTGCAATTCCATTCCCCGGAGCAGCCGGCGACCGCCTACAAGGAATTTTCGCTCCATCTACTTCGAGAGATGGCCCGGTGCCTGGGGCTCACCTACGAGAGCGCCACCGGGGATTACGAAGGGGCGACCTATTCGAGCGTCAGGATGGCGGTGAACGAAATTTTCGCCATCACGAAGGCACGGCGCAAGTTCATTCTCTCACCCTTCCTTCAACCGATCTATGAAGCGTGGCTCGAAGAGAAGATCGATGCTGGCGAAATCCCGTTCCCCGGCGGCGTCGCCAATTTCATCGCCAACCGCGCGGCAGCGTGCCGATCGAAGTGGACTGGCGATCCGAAGCCGGTCGCCGACGATCTGAAAGCGGCAAAGACCCACGAGCTTTATAGGAACATGGGGATCATGTCCGACCAAACGATCGCCGACGATCTCGGCCTCGATATCGAGGATGAGTATGCCCAGCGAGCGCGCGAAAGCGGACTGCGGGAGGAATACGGGCTTCCTGACAATTTCTATCCGCAGTCTTTGACGGCGACTGAGCAAATCGAAAATCAACCGGACGAAGGGGCCAACGATGGCGGTAATCCCGACACTTGAGGCTGATCCCTGCGGTCGCCTCGCTGCCCTGCGCGAGGTCCGAGACAGGTGGATGACAGGAGGCCAGGTCGTAGAGGCTGAATTCGAGCAAGGCAACGGCACCCGACGTCGCGTCAAATATAGCCCGGCCAACATGGACATGCTGAACCGGGCGATCATCGAAGCCGGAGACGCATGTGCAGGGAAAACCGGCACTGGCCGGCCGAGCCGGTTTGCGATTGGGGGGCGAATGTCATGACGGGGAATTTTCTTCCCATGCTTGCCGATCGCGTCCTCAACCGGCCGCTCTTGATCCATCCCGCCAAGGCGGAAACGATCTATAGCGTCCTTGAAGGCCGCATCAGCCTCGGGGCTTTCGCCGATGACGATAAGCCCAAGCCGGATGCGAGCCGGTTCATCGGCTCGCACGATCGAGAGGACGGCCGATCTCGGCGCCGGTTCACCCGCGCCGCCGGCAAGACGGCGTTGATCACTGTGGATGGCTCACTCGTCAATCGTGGCGCATGGGTCGGAGCAAGCTCCGGCCTTACCTCGTATGAGGGGATTGCCGCCCAGCTCGACGAGATTGCGGCCGAGGCCAACGCCGGCGCACTGCAAAACCTCGTCATCGACATGAACAGTTATGGCGGCGAGGCGACCGGAATGGCGGCTCTCGCCACCAAGATCCGCAGCCTTCGGAAGAGGATGCATATCGTCGCCGTTGTCAACGATGTCGCCGCGAGTGCGGGTTACGGCATTGCCAGCTCGGCCGATGAAGTCGTCGTTTCGCCAACGTCTCTCGTCGGTTCGATCGGTGTCGTCATGATGCACCTCGACCGCTCCGGAGAGATGAACGCAAAGGGCATTCGCCCGACGCTCATCCACGCCGGGGCAAAGAAGGTTGACGGCAATCCATTCGGGCCTTTGCCCGAAAACGTCCGCGCAGACATGCAGAAGGACGTTATGGCGTTCTACGAGCAGTTCCTCGGAACCGTAGAGGCCGGGCGCGGCAAGGCGCGATTGAGCGCCAAGAAGGCGCGCGAAACCGAGGCCGACGTTTTCATCGGGCAAGAGGCAATCGACGCCGGTTTGGCGGATCGAATGGCCTCTCTCGACGAGGTGTTGGCCGAATTATCCCGCCCCGCTCGGGCAGCGGGCAGGTCCACAAACCCCAGGAGTGTGAAAATGGATCGTCACGATCTGCCCGCAGCTGACGCGGGCGTAAGCGAAACCGGCCTCAAGGCAGCGCGTATCGAGGGCGAGAATGCCGGGAAAGTTGTCGGAAAGGCAGAGGGCGAAGCAGAAGGCCGCAAGGCTGGCGCGAAAGACGAGCGCGAGCGCATCGGAGCGATCATGGCATTGCCTGAAGCTGAGAAGCGGCAGGCGACAGCGCTCAAGCTTGCACTTGATCCCAATGGCTTCTCTTCCGAGACGGTCAAGGGCGTTCTCGCCGGCTTGCCGGAGGACGCACCGCAGGCCGGAACGGCCGCGAGCATCTCGGCCGCCTCGCAAATCCCGCCACTCGCGCAACGGGCGAACGAAGGGCGCGAGATCGGCCAGAGCGGCAAGCCGGAAGGTGCCGCCCCGGAGGCCGTCAAAGGCGGCTGGGCAAAGGCGTTCGGCCGGCTCTCGTAACCGGCATTCGGCAGCCAGGATCAACAGGCGCAGCGCGGTCCAGCCCTGCGCGTAGCAAGGATTTCCGAACATGACCATTTTCACCGAAGGTCGCCACTCGACCGAAGGGCTTCTCAGCGAGGCGAACTTTCATCGCTCTCGCGACAACATCGTCATTGCGGCCGGCGCCGGCCTCATCGTCGCCGGCATGGTTCTCGGGAAGGTCACGGCCTCTGGCAAGTATGTGCCGAGCGCGAACGCCGAGATCACCGGCGAGGAGGGGGCAGAAGTCGGCGCTGCGATCGCGCTGTACAATTGCGACGCGACCAGCGCTGACCAGAAGGTCGCCGCTATCACGCGCGACGCCGAGTGGAACGGCAACACATTGTCGTTCGACAGCACCGTGAACGATGCCGGTAAGAAGGCGACGAAGGTCGCCCAGCTCGCGGCCAAGGGCATCATCGCCCGATACTGATGGGCCGCCGCGCCAGGCGCGGCCCCGACCTCCCACAATTGAGAGCAATCCAACCTGCGTCCAGTTGAGGCGCGGGCCGCCGCCGTGCGCGGTACAGAAGGAGCAATCGTCCATGTTGGACATTTTTAATCAGGATGCGTTCAGCGTCACGTCTCTGACCGATGCGCTGCGCGATGTGAAACCGCGCCCGTCGCGCCTGAACGACCTCGGGCTGTTTCAGGGAAGCGGCGTAACGACGACATCGATCGGCATCGAGCGCATCGGCGATATTCTGCAGCTTGTCACGCCGACCCCGCGTGGTGGGCCCGGCGAAACTCGCGATATGCCGAAGCGCTCGATCCAGAGCATTCAGGTTCCGCACTTCCAGCGGGACTGGTCGGTAAACGCCGACGAAGTTCAAGGCGTCCGCGCGTTCGGTAGCGAAACTGCCCTTGAGACCGTTCAGGGCGTTGTCGCGAGCAAGATCCAAGTCAACATGGACGACCTCGACCTCACCGACGAATATTCCCGCATCGGTGCGATCCAAGGTATCGTTTCCTACAAGGGCGGCCAGACCCTCGACCTTTTCCAGACGTTCGGCGTTTCTCAGGCCGCCGAGATCGATTTCGACCTCGACAACACGGCCGCAACCGATGGCGCGCTCCTGAAGAAATGCGTTGCGCTGATCCGTGCGGTCCGCGCCGCCGTCGGTGGTCTGTCCTTCCGCCGTGTCCATGCCTTCGTGGGCGACAACTTCTTCGATGACCTGCTCACGAACAAGGAAGTCCGCGACACCTACAAGGGCACAAGCGAGGCTGCCTTCCTCCGCGACAGTTTCGTCGGCGCTGACCGAGGCGAGAACCCGATCTTCCAGTTCGGTGGCATTGTCTGGGAAAACTACGGCGCGATCGAGAGCAGCGGCGACGGCGCTCTGATGGGCATTCCGACCGACAAGGCGAAATTCATCCCGCTCGGCTTGGGCGGGCTGTTCCGCACGTACTGGGCGCCAGCCGATTACGTGGAAACCGTCAACACGCTCGGCCAACGCACCTACGCGAAGCAGTGGCCGATGCAGAACGGCAAGGGCGTGAACGGCGAAACGCAGCGTAACGCCCTGCATATCTGCACCCGCCCGGGCGCGCTGATGCGCGGCAAGCGGACGTAATCGGAAGGAATAAATCATGCCCTCGCCATTTGACGACATCGATGCGGCCATGCAGGCCGATATTGATAGGCTCTTCGGCGAGGGCATCAGCATTATTCCCCAGCTTGGGGACGAATACACGAGGATCCCCGACCCGGATCGTCCGGTAAAAAGCGGCATCCGCGCGACGATCGCTCGCGCCGCCACCGGTGGGGCGACGGATTACCGGGGATCGGCGCGCGACGGCGCAAGCCTTTCCGCCTCGACTGCTGAGATGTGGATCGATCGAGCGGCTTATGCGGCTCTCGGTTACCGGCTCGTGCGCGGCGACATCGTAGAGCTTTCCGACGAGACGCCACCGCCGCGCTTCGTTGTTGCTGCCGTCAATGACGGCGACGGCGGTGACGTTCAAGTAATTTTGGGGTGAACCCGTATGAGCATGGTAGGCCTCGCGCTGCGGCTGTCGGCCGTGATGGCGCTTAAGAATGCGACACTGGCGGGCAAACGCGTTTTTGACAGCGCTATTCTTCCGGTGGACAAGCTCACGACGAAGGCCGGCCCCGAACCCTTCATTGCGATCTCGACGGAAGACGAGACCAGCAAGCCGAGCGGCCGTGACCTGCACAATGGTGATCGCACGATCGATCTTGTTATCGAGGTGGCGATTGGGAAGACTGTCGCCCTGCCAGGTGACGGCGGGACGGGCGTTCAGGTCGCGGACACGGACGCCAACCTCGAAATGTCGCTCGCGATCGTTATGCGGCAGGTTGAGGCTTGCCTTTTCGGCGCCGGCGGCGGGCAATGGGGGAAGGTCTTCCGAGCGATAGCGAAAGCGATCGAGGAGACGGTTACCCGGCGAGGGTTGCCCGAAAAGGAAGGCGAGCGGTTCGCAGCTCGGCAAACTGGATACAGGATAAAGGCATTTGCGGAGCCAGCTTTCGGCCAGCAGCCCGCGCCGGGCAGCCCGTTTGCGCTATTCCTCGCGGCGCTTGATGCGGAGCCGGGTTATGAGGCGTTCGGCGCGATCGTGCGGCAGGCTATCGAGGGCGTCCCGATCGGATGGCCCGAGGTCTACACCGTCGGCGCGATCATGGCTGGTTATACCGAAGAGGAAGCTCAATCGATCGGCATTGCGCCGCTCGGCGGGGCGGATAGCGCCCCCTTGGCAGAGCTTACGATCCTGCCGGATGGCATGGTGCTCGATGCTGACAGCATCGAGGCGAGCCTGCCGCCAGATGAGGGCGAGACCTGATGCCTAACCCATTTCTTGACATGCATGCGCGCCTCTCCGCGCTTGAGAAGCGTGTCGCGGGCATGATCCGGCATGCACCAGTTGAGGAGGTAAACCCGGCCGAAGGCTGGGTGCGCTTCGATCTCGGCGAAGGTGACAATGGCCCGCTGCTTTCCCCGAAAGTGCTCTATGCCCAGATAGCCGGCGGGCTAAAGGCGCACACGCCCCCGACGAAGGGGCAGCAAATGACGATTTTTGCTCCGGGCGGCGATATGCGCCAGGCTGTCGCGCTGCCTATGACATGGAGCGATCAGAACAAGTCGCCATCGGACAAGGGCGACGAGAATGTTCTGACTTTCGGATCGGTCACGGTTGTCCTGAAGGGCGAAAGCGTCAAGGTCACCGTCGGCGGGACGTCCTTTGAGATTTACAGCGACGGCATCCGCGCCACCGCTGCGGATTACCAATTCGATTGATGGAGGCTGCAATGCCTGGCGTTGCTTGCGTCGGTATCGATGTCGCCGGCGGCGTTCAGCTCGGCGCCCAAGCGGCGAAGTTCAAGGTCCGAGGAAACGCGGTCGTCGTCGTCGGCGATGCTGTCGCCTCGCACCCGCCTTTCCCCCCGCATACCGGCGCGCCGACCATGGCGGAGGGCACCACGAAATTCCGAGTTGGGGGCATCCCGGTTTGCCGGGAGGGGCACACAGCAACATGCGGCCATCCGACCACCGGGCGGCCGTTCTTCCGCATCCCGTAGACGCGGGAGCGAAACCCTTAGGAGAAAGTCTATGAAGACCCTGCAAGAAATGCTTCGCGAGCGCGTCGGCGGCGACGGCCGCGCCGCGACAGCCGTTATCGATGTGCGCCGCGATGAGGTTCGCCTCCTGCTCGGCGCCGTCGGGCAGCATGGCCGGATCATCCTCAGTATCGAAGGCGACGACGTTCGCGTGATTTATCCCGATCGCTCTGCGCCGAACGAAGAGAACGTCGAGGCCGCCTCCGACGTGGACGTCGAGACCGGCGTTCGGCGGCCAGTTGATATCGACGCCGGCGAGTTCGTCGATAGCAACAATCCCCTTCGTCCCGGCGAAAACCCTGCCGACGCCCCGGCGCGCATCGAAGCGGAAGGCTTGAGCGCCAGGCAACCCGAGGCCGTGAGCACGACGACCGCGCTCGACGGAACAACGGGCACGGCAGTGGACGCGGCGCCCGATAGCACTCCGGCTGCTGCATCCGAGGTGAAGAACCCTCAGCCGTCGGGCAGCGCTACGGCGACCCTGCCGCCTATCGATCCGGCAAGCCATTCGAAAGAAGAGCTTCTTGAGATCGCCAAGAATGCGGGCATCGCCATCAACCCGAGCGAGAACAAGGCTGCAATCGCTGCGGCGATTAACGACAAGCGCAGCGCGGCTGTTTGATTGACAGGGGAATGACGAAATGGCCCTCGATCCAAGCATCGACATCGACGCTGTGACGGGGGCCAACGTCGAAGGATGGCCCCATGTCCTGCAGTCCCTACAAGAAATTTTCACGACATCCTTCGGTGAACGCAGCATGCGCGAGTGGTTTGGCTCGATCGTGCCGCACTTCCTCGGGGAGAACATGAATTCGTCAACGATCTTGGCGTTTTTTTCCGCTGTAGCCTCCGCGATCGATCAATGGGAGCCCCGCTTTAAAGTGGTCCAGATCATCCCGGTCAGCGTGGGTCGCAACGGAAAATTCCGAGCGGAGATCCAAGGCTATTACCGACCCCGAGCATTGCTCGGCGACCTTTCCATCGAAGGCGCGCGACGGGTCACCGTTAACGGCACAGACGAAGGCTTGAGGCTGGCAGCATGAGCGTTATCGATTTTTCTGGCTTGCCCTTCCCGAGCGTCATCGAGCCACTCGACTTTGAAGCGAATAGGACCGCGATCGAGAGCGATCTCGTCGCGCGGTTTCCGGCGGTGGCCCCGGTGCTGCAAATCGAAAACCGTCTTCGCGGCCGCGTCAACGACGCGCTCAAGGGCGTGTTGACGCCTTTCGCAAAAGGTTCTGACCTCGATAACGTGGTTGCTCGGCAGGGGATCGAACGTCTGGAAATCCCGTCTCCCGTCGAGGGGCAGCCAGCGCAGATGGAAAGCGACGCCTCTCTTTTGCGTCGGTATCTCCTTTCCTTCGATATCGCGTCTGCCGGGTCCGCTGACCGCTATCTTTATGAGGCGTGGACGACATGGCCTCAAAATGCAGATCGCTCGCTTGGGCTGTGGGATGCGCGCGTCAACGGCTTCGACGTCCACGGTCGGCGCGGCGACACCGATGTTGTCATCATTGGCCCTTTTGGCCGCTTAGCGACATCTAGCGAAAAGGCAGCGATATCGGCTGCTGTACGCGCCCCTCATGTGAAGCCTGAAGCGGTCTCGGTCGCCGTGCTCGATGCGGTTCGCGTCGAATATACTGCGAACCTCGCAATTGAGACCCGGCCAGGCCCGAGCCCAGATTTCGTGAAGGCGGACGTTGTCGCCCGAATTCGCCGGGAGGCCGACAAGAGAATGACGATCGGGGGCGAAATCCCTGCCGGCTTCCTGGCTGGGGTCGCCTACGGCGACAATGTCATCACCGTCACCGATCTGGATCCAGTAGCGATCGAACCCGACCCCTATTCGGTGCCTGTCCTAACCGAAATCAACGTCATCGCCGCCGTTCGGCCCTAGAAACCGAGAGCTTGCTCCATGGCCCTTTCCGATATCCTGCCGCCGCGCAATGCGACGGCATTCCAGAGGGCTTTTCTTGATGCTTCCGGGCAGCCCCTCCCTATACCTTTCCGGGAAACCCTCGACCCTCGAACAACCCCGCCCGAATGGCTCAAATGGCTCGCCCAGCACGAAAGCGTTGATCTGTGGGATGATAGCTGGTCAGTCGAGCGCAAGAGACAAGTGATCGTCGAATGGCCCGAGATCAGCCGGATCAAGGGCACGCACGAGGCGGCCGTCCGCTGCCTCGGGTTCGTCGATGCTGAGGTTATTGACAGCGTGGCTTACCCGGCCCGCTTTATCGCCGGGCGCTCGGCGCTCGGTATCACCCCTCTCAATCACCCCGCTTTCAAGGCGCGATGGCTCGTGCAGGTCGCGCTCAAGAAGCCGGTGAACGCCTTCGTGTTGGGTCGCTCGGCTGCCGGCCTCGGTGCCTTGCGCACGATTGACCTAACCCCGATCCATCGCGCCAAGGAAGCGCTGCGCGTCGCCAAGGCTCCGGAGACCGAATACCTCGTCTCCTTCGCCTGGCGTCGCCGGGTGACCTTCGGCGACCGCCCCTCCTTCGGTGACGATCTGCCTTTCAGCGGATTTATCGACCGCGAAACCTTGTGAGACCAATCCCATGGACGTGATCAATTTTTCTCAGGCGGAGATCATCGCGCCGGACGATCTGACCGCGATCAGCGTCAGCGCCCGCGATGCCTTCGATGCGCGCGATAGCGGCGCTCTCGGCTGGCCGGCACATTGGGCGCACGTCACCGTGTCGCAGGCCTCGGCCGACATCGTCAACCTTACCTCCGGCGAATATTATGCCGGCACTGAGGTCTACGGCGCCAAGGAAACGCAGCAGGCCAACCTGCAGAGTTTCAAGCCTGTTGTCGCTTCCGACGAGCGGTGGGTCGCGCTCATCTTGCGCGGTTCGGAAGACCTCGTCAGCTCGATGCGGCCTTTCGAAACCTCCGGGGAGCCGTTGACCGAGAGCATCCCGGTCAACCAGAGCACCCCGAAGGCGACGCGGCGGAATATGTCTGTCATCGTGCAGACCGGTTCGATCATGGTGGCACCGGCGGCGCGGCCGGCGATCAACGAGAACGACTGCTGTGTCGCCTTCGTGCGGCTGCGCAATACCGGCATTGCTGAGATCGTCCCCAACGAGGCCGCCCGCGTCAAAACCGTCTATGAGATCGAGCAGCGTCTGACCACGGTCGAGCTGTCGATCGGCGTCGTCGTCGAGTTGACCCAGAGCCTGCAGACCGACGTCGCCAACCTGGCGGCCAAGTTTGACGAAATCCCCGACGCGCAGCTCTTCCGCCAGATCACGCGCGACGTCTCGATCGCGCGCCAGCTCCTCAACTTTCCTGACGAGGCGCGGAACTATTATTACGATAACGGCCTGCTGCGGAATGCCTTCTGGGATTTCACCTATGCGGGGGCGGATTTCCGCATCAACGAGGGCATTCGTTTTCCCTACCAAATCCAGCAGGAAAACGTGCTGCGCGTCCTCAACCCGGCCGCAACCGATATCAGATTCTGGGAAAACACGCTGCTGCTGCCGGCCTACACCGAACGGCTGCGCATCGAGAACCCGCAAGGCAAGCTGAAGAAGGACATCTCCAACACCGTCCACACGGTCAAGACGGCCGTCCAACACACGGTTTCCAACACGCGCCTGCGCTATGGCGAGACGGTTACGGTGTGCGAAAACGCCGCCGGCTGGGGACAGGTCGGATCGCAGAAGGCCAACGAGATTTTCAACACCAACGGCGCGACGTGGGTGTCGAAGGGCCAGACCGACAATCCTTGGAACAACGACCCGCGATCGGAGGGCGGCCACAAGGAGTATGCCGTCCAGCGCGTCATCAAGGACAGCTACACCTCGACCTATACCTCGTATCGCGTCGAGGAATTCGGCCTCTCCGGTGCGGTCTATGCCCAGACCTTCGTCTGCAGCCAGGTCATGGTTGCGACGTCGATCGAGCTTTACTTCACGCGCGTGGGCTCCGAAGGTGACGTCCTGCTCTGCATTGCCGAGGTCGGCCCGACCGGGGCGCCGACTTTTGAAAAGGTCATCGTCCAGGTCAACAAGCCGCAAGGCCAGTTGGCCGTCAATCAGTGGAACAAGTTCACCTTCCGCCCAACTTTGCTGGAACAGGGCAAGCGCTATGCCTTCTTCACGGTGACCACGGGCAACCATCAGGTGGCCGCATCCGACGACAACGCCTTCCAGGGCGGCACGATGTTCCTTTGCACGGATGGCATCTGGGCACAGGGCGACGTCAAGCAGGATATTTCCTTCCGCCTGTACGCGGCGCGGTTCGCCGCCTCGCGCACCGTCGTTCCGATGGAAAACCTGCAGCTCACCGGCGGCATGTCGGAACTGGAAATGATCTACCAAGGCTGGGCGCCGGATTTCACGTCGCTGGTCTGGGAGGTGAAGCCCGAGGGCGCCTCGGATTGGGTGCCGATGGATGCGCGTGTTCCGAACCCCTTGTCTACCTTGCCAGCGAACGTGCAGCTGCGCGCCGTCTTCCTCGGTACCGAGGACGTCGCGCCGTCAATCATCATGAACACGGAAGCGATCACGCGCACCGGACGCATGAAGAACAACCAGAAGGCCATTTCGAAAGCAATGGCGCTGGGCTTCTCCACCGACGAGTTCCAGATCGTCATGAACGTCGATGCCTATGACAAGCTTACCCATAGCTTCGGGGTCAAGCTGATCGTCGCCGGCGTCGAAGTCGCACCGCTCTCTGTCAACGAGACCGTCGATCCGATCAAGCCGACGCGCAGCACGATTATCGCCAACTTCCATCTCGGGGCGCCGACGACCAGCGTGCGCGCCCTGGTCAACGGCAACACGCCGAGCGTGATCAACGTGCCGTTCATTCAGGATTTCCAGCTCAACGCCTTCTAAGGGGGAACCATGTCGATCACGCCAGCAACACCGTCTTACGAGGCTGAAACCACCTACGCGTTCCGGGTCCGCCGTGTCGCATGGCTCGGCTCGTTCAAATATCTGCCGCGCGACGAACATCGCGCGGCCGGAACCACGCTCAACCGCCTGATCGAGGAGAACGGTCCCGATGTCATCGCTCTTGCCGAACCCGTCTGACGGCTACGCGGTTACGGTCAATTTCGAGATCAGCGTCGAGGTCTGGAATGCGGCGCTGCCGCATCTCGCCGGCCGCGTCGGGGTGCTCGAAACCATCGTCGCCGCCGGCTACACGGCGGCGCAGGAAGCCGGCACGGCGATGGCGCAGGACATCATCACCAATTCGGTGGCGCCACAGATCGCCGATATTCAGGCGCTGATCGCCGGCTTCGAAACCCAGCTCGGCATTGCCGAGGATAAGCTCGCTGCCTTGCAGAACGGCGGCGTGCCGGCGAGTGACGTCCCGGTCGCGGCCCATGGCATGTTCGGGCCGGGGACCGATGCGCAGGAGGCATTCGAGGCGGTCAGTGACGCGCTCGACTTTCTCGGCCCGAAGGCCACGGGGGCGCAACAACAGAGCGAGAAGAACCAGCCAAACGGCTATCTGGGCCTTGGAGCAAACGGGAAGGCATCTGCCAGCTACATCGAGCAGACTGTCGGGACTGTCATTTACGTGGCTGCTGGCTCGGCGCCAGACGCAACCTATTTGCCGCTCGATGGTGCCGCCTATCTTCAATCGGCTTACCCGGCATTGTTTGCCAAGCTTGGGACATCGGTTGCTCCGCAGTTCGTTGACAACGGCACGATGGCACTCGGGGGCGGGGCTGGGACGGCAACAAACAGAGGCGCGGACTACAATCGGGCAACCAATATTCTCGGCGTGCTTGATAGCTCTACCGGCACGAAAGTCATGCGCTCTGCCGATGCTGGTTTGAGCTGGACCAACCCCCACTCGTTCGGAAGTGGATACGGTTCGCTGCGCTATATCCCTGGGGCAAACCGTTGGTATTGCGCTTTGAGCTCCACCAACACCAGTGCTGCGTGGGCGACCGACACCTTGGTCATGAATACCATCTCTGTTAACCCCAACTTTCATGGGGCGCTTGGCAGCGGGTTCTTGTTCTGGGATACGGTGTGGGGCGAACTCGCCGCTTATCAAAGCAATACGGTTTACTTTTGCACCAACGTCGGCGGCTTGAGCGGCAGGGCGAATATCAACCTCAGCGAAAGCTTCTCAAAGTTCATCAACGTAGGCGCTTTCGACTTCATGGCATTTTCGAACGGAACCTATGGGGTTCTCGGTATCCGCGCTCATGGCTCGGCAACCGTCACCTACATGGCGAACGATCAGTCTCTGAGGAATGCCACGATCACGCTGTTTGCCATGGGCGGATATGCGTATGCCGTCTTTGCGATGACCGACAAGACGAAAATCTACCGCTCGAACGGTGGAGCATGGAGCGACGTGACGCCGTTTTTTGCAGGCGTCAACCTTATCCAGTCTGCCCTTCCTGTGCTTGGCGATGTCATCGAAATTCCGCTGACGAATGGCTTGTCGCTCTGCTTCGATGGTTCGTCCTGGTCTTTCGCCCCGACGCTGATGACGGCAAACAGCTACGACAAGATTAAATTGTCGGACGGGAGGCTTATCGCGGCGCGATCGGCACCTTCGCCTTATGCCGTCATGTCGCCGCGCTATCCGAAGGCAACGCAGTTTGCCGTTCCCTACAACATGGCCCCGAACCTGAAGGCCTACATAAAGGCGCTCCCGTCATGATCGCGATCTACGAAGTCGGCCGCCTTGGATATTGGACGGGGCAGGCATCGGAAATTGAAGAGACCGACCCCATTCCGCTTCGGTGGACGATGGTGGAGCCACCGGTTCCTGCCGAGGGCAAGTTCGCCGTTTTCGATGGCGCGCAGTGGCGGATCGAGGTCACGCCGGCGCCCGCACCTGATCCGATGCCGGTTGCCCTGCCACCCCTGTCCCGCCGCCAGCTCCGCCTGGCGCTGCTGTCGATCGGCGTCACGGCCGGGGATGTCGAGGCACATATCGCGGCGATCGCCGATCCGGTCGACCAGGCGGCCGCGCTGATCGAATGGCAGGACGCGGGCTCGTATGATCGCGACCATCCGCTCCTGCTCGACGTCGCCGCCGCCATGGAGCTGCCGCCCGAACAGGTTGATGCCCTCTGGATGTGGGCGGCCGGCCTTTAACGCCGGCCGCCGCTAACAACCCAACTCATCCCGGCCCGCCCTTCGAGGCGGGCCTTTTTCGTTTCACGCAACCCGCCCTTCGAGGCGGGTTTTTTTTATGGAGAGAAGGCAAATGTCCGATCCTATTTTCGGTATTGGCATTGAGCGCATCGACAACGAACCGCGCCCGGCTACTGACGCCGAGATGGCGATCATCGGTCTCGTCGTCGTCGCGCCTGATGCTGATCCCGCCAAGGTTCCCCTGAACGATCCCATATACGGGCTTTCGAATGACCCGGCGTTTATTACCGCGCTCGGCGCGTCCGGAACCGTCGCCAAGGGCCTCGACATCATCAATGCGCAGCTCGGCGAGTATCAGGTTGCGGCTCGTGTCGTCCTCGTTCGCGTTGAGGAAGGCGCGGACGAGGCAGAAACGATCGCGAATTTGGTCGGCAGTTCGGCGCTCAAGACTGGCATGCACGCTCTGCGGAAAGCAGGGACGAAGCTCGGCATGATCCCGCGTCTAGTCGCTGTCCCCGGGCATACCCATCAGCGTGAAACCGGCGTCAGCACGGTCACCGTCTCCAACGGCGGTTCCGGCTACTCCTCGGCGCCGACGGTCGCTTTCACGGGCGGCAGCGGCACCGGTGCGGCCGGCACGGCTGTTCTCGGGACGGGTGCGAATGCTGGGAAGGTCGTCGGAGTGACGATCACCGATCCGGGCAGCGGCTACACGAGCGCTCCCACCGTGGCCTTTACCGGCGGCGCCGGCACCGGGGCGGCCGCCACGGCTGCAATCGCCGATCTGGCGAACTTGGTCTGCGCCGAACTGCCGTCTGTTCTCAATCCTCTCGTTGCCCATGCCGTCGTGAGTGGCCCGCATTCGAGCCTTGAGGCATATAACGATTGGCGCGAGACCCTTAACAGTACGCGGCTAATCCCGGTCGAGACTTGGGCGCAGGCGGGCTCGCCGGCTTCCGACATCGACGGTGTTTATTGCGCACTCGGCATCGGCGTTCGACGTGATCACGA
>ERZ778022.821-NODE-821-length-55900-cov-6.866452_pt1 | contig 55900 bp, 50 predicted proteins | sample MGYA00375752_ERZ778022 | MGnify/ENA primary metagenome ERZ778022 (study PRJEB29350, sample SAMN05389826) | bioreactor metagenome | isolation source: Thiocyanate bioreactor | place: South Africa: University of Cape Town | collected 2014-04-04 ...
GTGCTCGGTGTCGGGTTGCGCGAAGATCGTGCGGATGATCGACGCGACCATCGGCCCCGATGCTTTCGGGACATGCGAGAGCACGTTGCGCATGAAATGCACCCGGCAGCGCTGCCAGGCAGCGCCGGTGAACACGGTCTCGATCGCGGAGATCAGCCCGGTGTGCGCGTCGCTGATGACGAGGCGCACCCCGCCCAGATCGCGGGCTTTCAGCGAGCGCAGGAAGCTCGTCCAGAACGGCTGTGATTCGGTCTCTCCCACCTCGAAGCCGAGGACTTCGCGGCGCCCGTCGGCGGCGACGCCGATCGCGACGACGACCGCCTGCGAGACCACGCCGGCCGACCCTCGCTTTGCAGTAGGTCGCGTCGAGGAACACATACGGATATGTCGTGTCCGCGAGGGGCCGGTCCCGGAACGCGGCGACGTCCTCGTCCAGGTTCTGGCAGATCCGCGACACCTCGGATTTCGAGATGCCGGTGTCCGCGCCCAGCGCTTTCACGAGGTCGTCGACCTTCCTCGTGCTCACGCCGTGGACGTATGCCTCCATCACGACCGCGAACAGGGCCTGATCGACTCGGCGGCGCCGCTCCAACAGTGACGGGAAGAAGGATCCCTGCCGCAGCTTCGGGATCCGCAACTCCAACTCAACAGGGCAAGACGTCGTCGCCCCTCAGCAGTCAACGGAGCATTAGCGTGAGTTATGAAGACCTCCGGTTTAGAAATGTGAGTGTGGTAACCCACATCCTGGCCGGAGGTCTTCGCTATGTCACGCGTTCACAACCTGTCGGGGAAATACAAACTAGATGACCTTTCGGCCCTGCGGATTGCTCAGCTGGCGGACGCGATCCGTGCAGCGATGCTGTCGCCGATCTGGTCGGTCGAGCGGATGCCGACGTCTTGCCGATGCTCGATGTCGAGGCCGACGGCGCCACGGATGCGCTGTCCCGCAACCGGCAGACCGACATGGTCGAGAAGCATCGCGGCCGACAGGATCGCGGCGGTCGGGTCCGCGAGCTGCTTGCCGGCGATGTCGGGCGCCGATCCGTGGACGGGCTCGAACATCGAGGGGAACCGATCATCGGGGTTGATGTTGCCGGAGGCCGCGAGCCCGATGCCGCCCGTGATCGCACCCGCGAGATCGGTGAGGATGTCACCGAAGAGGTTGTCCGTGACGATGACGTCGAAACGCTCCGGATGCTGCACGAGGTGAATGGTCGCAGCATCCACGTGCAGGTAGTCGACCGTGACATCGGGGTACTCGGCCGAGACATCGGCCTGCACCTGTGCCCACAACGCGCCGGAGTGGACGAGCACATTGTTCTTGTGCACGACCGTCAGGCGCTTGTCTCTGGTCCTAGCCAGATCGAAGGCGTAACGCAGCACGCGTTCGACTCCGAACGCGGTGTTGACCGACACCTCCGTCGCGATCGCCTGAGCTGTGCCGCCGCGCACGAGCCCACCGGAGCCGGAATAGGCACCCTCGGTCCCCTCGCGCACGATGACGAAGTCCGCTCTGGCATCGGGGCCGAGCACGCTGCCGATGCCGGGGTGGATGCGGGCGGGGCGCAGGTTGACGTACTGGTCGAACGCGAAGCGCAGCCGCAGCAGCAGGCTCCGCTCGATGCTCACGCTCTCCAGCCGCGGGTCGCCCGGCACTCCCCCGACGGCGCCGAACAGGATCGCATCACTCTCGGCGATCGCCTCGAGCGTCGCGTCGTGCAGCAGCTCCCCCGTTTCGAGGTAGTGGTCGGCGCCGAGCGTGAAGTCACGGTACGCGATCGACGCGTCCTCGAAAGCGATCGCAGCATCCAGAGCCTTCTGCGCCTGGACTGTGACCTCGCGGCCGATGCCATCGCCGGCGATGACGGCGATATTGATAGTGGTGCTCACTGAAAAAGGGCCTTCCGGTGCGGATGCGGTGGACATGGGCGCTCAGCCCTTCTCGGCCCCGGCGGTGAGTCCACCGGTGAGAAGGCGCTCTGTCGCGAAGAAGAGGATGACGATGGGCAACGTGAGAACCACCGAACCTGCCATGAGGACGGTCGCCGGCACCTCGACCGCACCCGACAGACGGGACAGCCCGAGCGAGACCGTCCACTGTGCTGGGCGATCGACGAGGAAGAGCAAGGCGAACAGGAACTCGTTCCACGCGATCATGAAGACGAACAGGCCGGTCGCGATGATCGAGGGCAGCGACAGACGCAGGCTGATGCGTCGCATCACCCCGAATCGAGTCAGGCCGTCCATCAGGCCGGCCTCCTCAACGGAGACGGGCACGCTCTCGAGGTAATTGCGCAGCATGTATATCGCGACGGGGATCGTCTGCGCGGCGTACACGAGGATTAGGCCGACCAGCGAACCGCGCAGACCGATACGGGTGAACACAGCGAACAACGGAATCGCGATGATGATCGAGGGGAACAGGTACGCCGCGAGGAACAACACGCTGATCTGCCGCCGCCCGAAGAACGGCAGGCGCGCGATGGCATAGGCACCCGGGATCGCGAGTGCCAGCGCGAGCAGCACGGAGCCTGCGGCGACGAAGCCGCTGTTCGCGATGAACGTGCCGAAGCCCTGCCCGCCCTCGGACGTCGGGAGCAGCACCTTGAGATAACTGGTCAGCGACAGCTCGTCGAACGTGAGCCACAGACGTGACGGGTCGCGGAGGAGCTGCTCGATAGGACGCATCGACAGCACGAACATGTACCAGAACGGCAAGAGGCAGACGATGAGCAGGACGACGATCGTCATGGGCCGGGCGATCTTCAGCACGGCGCGCTGGATGGAATCACTCGTCAGACGGGTGCGCACGGGGGTGGTCATTCGAATCGGCTCCCGGACTTCTTGAGGATCGCGGCGTAGACACCGAGGGCGACGACGAGCAGTGCCGCGAGGACCAGCGACTGCGCGGACGCCGCACCGACGTTCTGCTGCACTGTGAGCAGTTCGTACACCCGGATGCTGGCGACACCCGTGCCGGCGGCTCCACCGGTGAGCAGGAAGACACTGTCGAACTCGTTGAACGTCCAGATGGTGCGCAAGATCACTAGCACGCTCATCACCGGCAGGAGCTGAGGCAGAACGACGTGGATGAACTTCTGCCAGGGGGTCGTGCCGTCCACCAATGCGGCTTCTTCGATCTCGGCCGGGAGGGACTCCATGCGGGCCATGATGAACAGGAACGCGAACGGGAAGAAGCGCCAGATCTGGAAGGCGATCACCGTCAGCAGCGCGGTCGGCACGGGAATCTGGGCGCCGAGGATGCCGAGCATCCCCTCTTTCTGAGTGAGGAACGGGATCGGGTCGGTCCACCCCAGCAGGTCACGGCCGACCGAGTTGACGATGCCGAACGATGGGTTGAGCATGATGCGCCACACGAAGGTGACGGCGACGACCGGGGCGATGTAGGGCAGCAGCATGCTCGCTCGGATGAATGTGCGCCCCCGGAACGGCTTGCGCAGTGCGAGCGCGGCGATGAGCCCGACGACGACAGAGCCGATCACCGAGCCGGCGGTGAAGAGCACGGTGATCCACAGGCTCGACCAGAGCTCTTTCGACCCGAGCACCAGAGCGAAGTTCTCGAACGTAAACGCCTCGAACAGTCCCTGCGAGCCGATGTTTACCAGGCGCAGTTTCTGGAACGCGATGACGAACGACCATGCGAGCGGCAGGAACACCATCACGACGACGACGAGGAGGGTCGGCGCCACGAGGATGAGTCCGTCACGGGCATCTCGGCGGGTGAGACCGTCGCGCTTCGAGCGCGCGCGGGTGGCTCGGGCTCCTGGGGGCTTCTGGCCGGGCAGCGCGGTCGTGGTCGTTGCGCTCATCTCAGCTCCTTCTTGTGTCGTCGTCTGGGGTGCGTGCGGTCACGGGTCGGCACGAAGCATTCAGGCTCCGCGCCGACCCGCTGATGATCAGCCGCCGAGGCCGGACTTGATCTGCTCGGCCTTGTCGGTTGCACTCACCAGGGCATCATCGAGCGATCCACCCGATGCGATGAGATCGGAGAAGAGCGTCGGCAGAACCCGCTGGGTCGTCATGGCTCCGGCCAGGCCACCCTGACCTTCCGTCATTCCCCAGCGCACGATGTCGTTCGTTGCACCGACGACCGTGTCCAGCACCTCGGGCGAGTACAGCGCGCTCAGCTTCTCGCGCGTATCCACGCCCGTCTCGAGGTCAGCCCAGCCATCGACGTACTCGGTCGAGCCCGGCTCGGCCCCGGTACGCACGGGGATCTTGCCCTCCGGAGCGACCGAGATCCAGTCGATGTACGAGTCGCTCATCAGCCAGCTCACGAGGTCTTTCGTGATGGGAGCAGCGTCCCGCATGATGGCGAACGAGACGACCTCGCCGTAGGTGGCTGGGCTGGAGGCGTCGGGGCCCTGGAGGCCGCCGACGACACCGGTGTTGTTCGCGAGCCAACGCGGGTCCGCAACGCACTGATCGCATGTCGGGAGTGCGTCGTTGCGCAGGCCGGCCAGTTCATCGAGGAGGAACGACGACCACACGACCATGGCGGCCTGGCCGGCGAAGTAGCTGGCACGCGTCGTCGCGGTGTCCTGCTCGCCAGCGACCGAGTACTTGCTCATCAGATCGGTGTACAGGCCGAATGCGGTCTTGCAGTTGTCGCTGTCAAGTGCGAGGTCGCCCTTGCCGTTGACCAGTTGGCAGTCATTGGACAATCCGAAGCTCTCGATCGTCTGCGAGGTGAACTGCTCCGCGGCCGACGTGGCAGCGGAGATACCGGCGACGCCGTTGCCGTTGAGCTTCTTGGCTGCCTCTAGCACCGAGGGGTAATCCGTCGGAGCATCAAGACCCGCGGCCTTGAACAGGTCGGTGCGGTAGAAGAGCATCAGCGGGAACGCATCGCTCGGAACGGCGAGCTGCGTGTCGCCGGAGCGGGTCAGGTCGAGTGCTGCCTTGTTGAACGTGCCAGCGTCGAGCTTCTTGACCACTTCCGCCGCCGCTTCGGTGTCGAGCAGATCGTCGTTCGCGAACTGGTGAACGTTCGAGAGCGGGAGCGCGGCGACAAGGTCGGGCAGCTCATTCGCGGCGGCTGCGGCCGTCAGTGCGCTGGAGAGCTGGTCTTCGGCGATCGGGACAAGCTCGTAGTCGACATCGTTGGAGGCGGAGAATGCATCGAGCATCTTCTCCTGGGCCTGAAGGCGGTCCGGCTTGTCTTCGATGGTCCAGATGGTGAGCTTCGAATCATCCTTCTGCGGCTTGGCGCCTGTATCGCTCGCACAGCCGGCGAGGCTGAGCGCGACGACAACGGCGGATGCTGTGAGCGCCATCAATCGTGAGTGCATGGTGTCTCCTTTGACAAGGTGCTGGTCTGGTGAGGGCGGGTGACTGCCGGGTGGCGGTCATGCACCGGGGCCCCTCGAAGTTTACACGTGGCATTCGATGAGTCAAGAACTGATTTCTACTATTGTTTTTCCGCATATAAACGGCGAGCAGCACAGAGTTGCTTCGAGGAAACTTTTACCGTTACGCTATCCGTGGACAGGGACGTCCCCTGCTGATTGATCACCTCTAAGGACCAGCGCATGAGTTTCTCTATGGGCATCGTCGGTGCCGGACAGTTCTCCGGCAGCTTTGCCAGTTTGTTCAAGCTCCACCCGGGCGTATCCCGGGTGTACGTCACCGATCTACTGCCGGATCGAGCACAGGCGCTCACGGATCAGTTCGACCTCGACGGCACGTATCCCTCCTTCGAAGCGCTGCTCGAAAGCGACGTCGATGCGGTCGGCATCTTCACCCAGCGCTGGACCCACGGCCCGCTCGTCGTGCAGGCGCTTCGCGCCGGAAAGCACGTCTACTCGGCGGTGCCGATGGCCATCAGCCGTGACGAGATCGCCGAGATCATCAAGGCCGTTGAAGAGACCGGCCTGACGTACATGATGGGCGAGACCAGCTACTACAACCCCGCGACCGTCTTCGCGCGCGGCAAGATCGCCGAGGGCGCGTTCGGCCGACTCGTGTACGCCGAGGGCGACTACATGCACGACATGGACCTGGGCTTCTACAAGGCGTACCAGCACTCGGGCGGCGAGAACTGGCAGTCCACGGCCAGCTACCCTCCGATGCTTTACCCCACGCACGCGATCGGCGGTGTGCTCGGCGCGTGGCAGACCCACGCGGTCAGCGTCAGCTGCGTCGGAATCCGTGACACGCTCGGCGACGGCGTATTCGACCGCTCCATCAGCGCGTTCGACAACGACTTCTCGAACCAGAGCGCCCTGTTCGAGCTCGCGGACGGCGGCGCCATGCGCACGAACGAGATGCGCCGAGTCGGGTACCCGTCGAAGATCCGCGAGTCCCGGTTCCGCTTCTTCGGCACCGACGCCAGCTTCGAGCAGCTCGCCCGGCAGTCGGTGTGGCAGAACAAGCGCGACTTCGAAGACGTGACGGAGCTGCTGCAGACGCAGCGGACGCTCTCGACGACCGACCGCGCCCTCGAACACGTCGACCCCGATCTGCGCGACGCATTCGTCTCCGGTCACGCGCCGGTGCACGACCGATCGAACCTCCCCGCCGAATACGAGGGGCTGCCGAACGGCCACGAGGGAAGCCACCACTTCCTCGCCGACGAGTTCGTCAGCGCCGTCAACGCGCGCAGACTGCCCTCGGTCAACGCCTGGGTCGCGGCTCGCTTCACGCTGCCGGGCATCGTCGCGAACGAATCGGCTCGCCAGGGTGGCGCACGCCTCGTGATCGAGGACTTCGGAGACGCTCCGACCGCCTGAACCCGCATCGTCCGCGCCCCGCGTGCCACAATGGCGTCGCGGGGCGTGGCGCATTCACGGCCGGCGGTCGAAGGAGACGAGACAACCACATGGTGGAGCAAAAGACTGAGGGTGCGCGGCGCCGCGTGACGCGTGAAGACGTCGCGCGACTGGCGCAGGTCAGCGTTCCCGTCGTCAGTTACGTTCTCAACGACGGCCCCAAGAACGTCTCGCCTGCCACCAGAGACCGCGTGCTCGACGCGGTCGATCGTCTCGGATACAAGCCCAACGCGGCCGCACGGGCGCTGCGCAGAGGACGCAGCGATCTGCTCGGGTTCATCGTTCCGAGCATCGCGAACCCGCTCTTCGCCTCGTTCGCGTTGGAAGTCGAGCGGGCCGCGGCAGCGAGGAAGGCCACGGTGATCACGGTGAGCGCCCGGGCCGGTCAGGTCGGAGTTGCGCTCGAGCGGCTCGCGTCGCACCAGGTCGATGCCGTGCTCGTCGCCACCGGCCTGCACTCGGCGGATGTCGCCGCCGTGGAGCGGTCGGGGCTGAAGGCCGTGCTGCTCAATCAACCGAGTTCGGTGCCTGGCATGCCGACATTCTCGATCGATCTGTACGGTGGTGTCCGCGCGGCGGTGACCCATCTCATCGATCGCGGTCATGCCCGGATCGCGTATCTCGGACCAGCAGACGGCGACCCCCGCCGATATTCGGGATGGGCAGACGCGATGACATCGCGCGATCTCACCCTCGGCCCCCACATCCCCGCGGACTTCAGCCGCGCCTCCGGCCGCGAAGCGATCGATCAGCTGCTCGAACTCCCCGAGCGACCGACCGCGATCTTCGCCAGTTCTGACCAGATCGCGATCGGTGCACTGCTGGGGTTGCACAGAGCGGGCATCCACGTTCCGAACGAGATCGCCGTGGCATCCTTCGACGACTCTCCCGACGCACAGTTCACGTGGCCTCCGCTCACTGCCGTGCATCAGCCGCTACGGGAGATGGCAGAAGACGCGCTCGAACTGATCGTGTCCGGAACCGGGCCCACCGAGCGGATGTACGACGCTCAGCTCGTGGTGCGCGAGAGCACGATCGGCGCCCCGGGCGTCTGATCGGACGCACTCGTCGCGCCGCCTCTGCGGAACGGCCAACCCACGGAATCCATGTCCGTTCCTCGGGTCTCCTTCATCACGAGCGCCCCCACGATGGCGAGCGCCGCGAGGACCGATGTCCACACCCAGAAGACCCACGACGCCCCGATCTGCCCCGTCCAGGTCAACAGGTACGGTGCGGTTCCGCCGAAGACTGCAACCGAGATCGACGTGCCGATCGCAACGCTGGTCGCGCGGATGCGAGTGGGGAAGAGCTCGGAGATCAAGGCGGGATACATTCCGGCACCCATCGCCCAGATGCTCATGCCGGCCGCTTGAGCGACGAAGAGGGTCCAGGGCTGATCGCTGATGAGTTGCGACAGCGGATAGAAGAACAGGATGGCCGAAACACCGAAGGCAATCGCCAGCGGCCTGCGTCCGATCCGATCCGAGAGCGCACCCCAGCCGATGAGCGCGACGATCGCGACAGCTTGCGCACAGACTCGCGGTGAAGGCAGCAGTGGGGTCCATCCCACGGTCGGCGATGGCGAATGAGGATGCGAAGATGGGCGTGAGGAACGAACTGGTGACAGGTTCGGTTTAGGCCGCGAGTGTGAGCGGCTCGGCTAGCTTGGCTTCGAACTCGATGGGCGTCAAGCCACCGAGGGTGTCCTGAGCTCGCTGGCGGTGGTACTTCCGTTCGATCCAGACCACGATGGCCAGCCGCAGCTCCTGCTGAGTGGCCCAGCGCTGCTGGTTGAGCACGTTCGTTTGGAGAAGCGACCAGAAGCTCTCCATGGCCGCGTTGTCTCCCGCGGCGCCGACGCGACCCATCGATCCGACCATGTCATGACGGCGCAGCTCGCGGGCTATCGCCCTACTCCGAAATTGGCTGCCCCTGTCGGCGTGCAGGATGCAGCCGGCGACCTCACCTCGGCGGGCGACTGCGTTGCGGACGGCATCGACGGCGAGCTTCGCGGTCATCCGGTCGCTGATCGAGTATCCGACGATCCGGTTGGAGAACACGTCTTTGATCGCGCAGCAGTAGAGCTTGCCTTCGCTCGTCCAATGCTCCGTGATGTCCGTGAGCCACAGCCGGTTCGGGGCATCGGCGCGGAACACCCGCTGCACGTGATCGTCGAACACGGGCGGGCCGGTCTTCTTGCCCTTCCCACGTCGCCGGCGCTGCGCGGACGAGAGGATCCCGGCCTGCGAGCACAGCTTCCAGGCCGTCCGCCGGCTCATCCTCCACCCCGCCCGCCGGGCCTCGTCGGCGAGGTATCGGTAGCCGAACGTCGGGTCATCACGGTGTGCGTCATGCAGCGCGTTGATCCGATACGCGCGGAGCACATCGGCGTCCGTCCCGGACCGGGGCGTCTCGCCACCGGTAGTAGGGCTGTCTTGCAAGCTCGAGGACCCGGCACGACACCGTCACAGGGATTCCCGATTCGGCGAGCTCGGAAACGAGCGGGTACGTCATTTTGGGGAGCCACCGAGGCGCAGGTTCGCCTGCGACAGATACGCCGCTGCACGGCGAAGGACCTCGTTTTCTTGTTCGAGGAGGCGGATCCGCTTCTTCAACTCCCGGGCCTCGGCGGCATCGGCGGCGGTCTGAACGGGACGGTTGCCGTCCTCGACGTCGGCCTGGCGGAGCCAGTTCTGCAGGGGTGCTTCACTGATGCCGAAGTCGGTGGCGATCTGTTTGATGGTGACGCCGCTCTCGCGGCGACGAGCGACCGCGACAACGTCTTCGCAGAACTCTCTGGGATAGGGACCGGGCATGATGACATCCTCCCCGCCAGCGCCTCCCGGCACTAACGATCAGTTGTCACCAGTTCGTTCCTCACGCCCCTCCGGGCTCATCGTGTTCCGGGCGCTGGTGTACCGCACGCGGCTGTACCGGCCGATGCTCTGGAACATCTGGCTGTCGGTGGTCCCGATCATCGTGCTGCTCGTCGGTGGTATCGGGGGCGTCCTGCTGCTCGGCATCCTGCGCCCCGTTGGGTACATCGTCCTGATCCTGACCGGGATCGTCTGGCTGTCCCTGCCCCCCAACGCGAGCTACCTGATCACCGAGCTGAACCAGTCGCACCGCCACGAGGACGAGGACGTGCCGCTCTGGTACGACATCATCCTGGTGATCACCCTCGCCATGTCGGGCGTTCTCAACACCGTCCTCAACGTGTTCCTCGCCCACTACGTCTTCACCCTGACCGTGTACGGCGACTACGCCACCGCTTTCCTCGAGCCCGCGCCCCTCATCGCCGTCGCGGTCATCCTGGTTCTGCTCGGACTCGGGATGTATCTGGGCCGCTACCCGCGATTCAACAGCTGGGACGTGCGCCATCCCGCCCAGTTCATGCGCAAGCTGCGCGCGCACTTCGGCGAGCACGGCAGTCTCGCCGCCTGCATCGGATTCAGCCTGACGTACGCGGTCTTCCTCGCCCTGATGTACCTCGTGACGGCGGGACCCATGATCGAGGGGCTCATCTCCCTCGAACGACTGCGCGGGATGTGACCGCCGTCCACGCAGGGATCGAACTCGGCTGAGCGGGTCGGCGAGGCACAGGATGCCTATGCGAGCGCGTCCGCGGTCTCTCGCAGGATCGACCCCGTCGACGCAGGTTCCGGCGTGAGATACAGCCCGCCCGGCGAGTTCGCGGTGAAGGCGAGGGCATCCACCCATGCGCGGTTCACGCTCGGCTGACGACTGCCGTAGTACTTGAACACGAGAGCGCTGTTCGCGTGCATCCAGACCGTGGTCCGGCCTCCACCGACGCTGACGTCCTCCCGCCAGGAGAACGGGAACGGCTCGCTGCGTCGAAGCTTCGCAGTGATCACGAGCTGCATGTGCAGCAGCGCGCGATCCTCGATCTCCACCTTCTGCGCACTCTCATAGATGAACTTGCCCATGACGATTCCTCTGGTTGTCTCTCCACTGAAACCCGTTGCCAAGAGGCGCGGCCCGGGGGACCGTCATGTGGGGATATCCCCACCCTCGCACACTTCGCGCCGCAACGGGCCCCGATCTCGCGCCGCGAGGAGACCGGGCGCCCCAGAACGAGACTTCCGCCCCGGCATGAGACACCGGAGTGCGGGTCTCATGCCAGGACGGAAGTCTCAGCGGCCGAACGGAGAGCCTCAGGCCTCCGGACGGTTGGCGCGCAGCACCTCCAGGCGCGCACGGTACTCGGTCTCGTCGACGTCGCCCCTGGCGAACCGGTCGGCGAGGATCTGCTCGGCGCTGCGGCTCTGCGCACCGCGCATCCAGGGAGCCCCTCCGCCGGGAGCCGCCTGCCAGGGCCCGCCCCAGTAGCGCCGGCGGCGCACGATGAGGGTGATGAGCAGGGCCACGATGATGAGGAACATCACCGGGCCGATGAAGAAGAACGGCCAGAACGGGGCGACGCCCCATCCGGCGTGTGCGGCGACGGCCGCGGTTGCTGCGAGCATGATGCCCTTCCTTTCATCGGCCGTGTCTCGACCGATGACTCCAGCGTCGTCCGATCGCTCGCCGGGCGAATCCGCCCCGGGGAGTGACTCCGGATGCTCCCGCGGGAGTACCCGCAGCAGCGGACGCTACCGCCAGCCGGGCGCGACGAGGCCGGTCTCGTACGCGATCACGACCAGGTGCACCCGGTCGCGGGCCCGCAACTTGGACAGGATGCGGGAGACGTGCGTCTTCGCGGTGAGCGGACTGAGGAAGAGCTCGACGGCGATCTCGTCGTTGCTGAGCCCGAGGCCCACCAGCCGCAGCACCTCGCGCTCGCGCTCGGTGAGCACGTCGAGCTGCGCGGCATCCGGAGCCTCCCGCAGACCGACGGCGAGCCGGTCCAGCAGCCGCCGGGTGACCCCGGGAGAGAGCAGCGCGTCGCCCTCGGCGACCGCACGCACCGCCCGCACCAGGTCGGCGGGCTCGGTGTCCTTCACGAGGAACCCGGCGGCGCCGGCGCGCACCGCGCGGGCGACGTACTCGTCCAGCTCGAAGGTCGTCACGATCACCACGTGCACGTCCTGCAGCGCCGGGTCCTCGGCGATCTGCTCGGTGGCCCACAGGCCGTCGCCGTCGGGCATCCGGATGTCCATCAGCACCACGTCGACGGGCGTCACCCGGATGCGCTCGAGCAGCTCCCGGCCTCCGGCAGCCTCCGCGACGACCTCGATGTCGTCCTCGGCGTCCAGCAGCGCACGGAACCCGGCGCGCACGAGCAGCTGGTCGTCGGCCAGCGCGACACGGATCATGACGTCCTCCCCCAGGGCAGCTCGGCGACGACCTCGGCGCCGCCGGGGCGGTCGGAGAAGCGGATGCCACCGCCCAGCAGCTCCGCGCGCTCACGCATCCCGAGGACTCCCCCGTGGCCGGCGGCCGCCGGATCCACGCCGCCGAGCCCGGCGCCGTCGTCGCTGATCGTGACGATCAGCTGCGCATCGCGCCGCTCCAGCACGACCCGCGCATGTGCGGCATCCGCATGCCGGACGACGTTGGTGAGCGCCTCCTGCACGATCCGGTAGGCGGCGAACTGCGCGGCGCGGCCCGGTTCCTGCCCGTCGAGGCGATCGTCGAGCGCTACCTCCAGGCCGGATCCGGTGACACCCGCGATCAGTCGCGGCAGCTCGGCGAGCTCGGCCTGCGGTACCAGGGGCACCTCGCCCTCACGCAGCACGCCGAGCACTCCGCGCACCTCCTCGAGCGCGAGCTTGGACGTGTCCTTCACGTTCTGCAGCGCGGCGCGCGCCTGCTCAGGATCGCGATCGAACAGGTGCAGCCCCACGCCCGCCTGCACGTTCATCTGCGACAGGGCGTGACCCAGCACGTCGTGCAGCTCGCGGGCGATGCGCACCCGCTCCTGCTCCTCGGCGCTGCGGCGGCGGTGCTGGATCTCGGCGCGCATCGCCGCGCGCCTCGCCCCACGCGAGCGCAGCCCGGTGCCGATCGCGAAGCACACGGCGAGTCCGACCGTCGCCGCGACCACCACGCCCGGGAACCAGGTGCGGTCGATCAGCGTGCCGATCAGGATGGCGGATGCCCAGCCGACGCCGACCGAGATCGCCGCCCACACGATCGCGCCGCGGGCGACCGCGCCGATCACCGCGAACGCCAGTGCGATGTACGGCGGACCGCCGATCGGGGTGGTGAGCACGTCGAGCAGCGCGAACCCCGCCACCGCCGCGACCGTCGGGCCGGGAAACCGGCGCAGCGCCAGGAGCGCCAGCGGTCCTGCGACCGCGAGCACGATGTGCAGCACGACCGGCCAGTGCGGCACGTGCGGCGCCGTGCGCACCGTGATCCACACCGCCGCCGGCACCTGGATCAGCAGGCTCAGCACCACCGGCGCGACCAGGCGAAGGCGCCGTCCCACTCGCGCGGGAGGGCCCCAGCCCGCGCCGTCCAGGGGATCGGCGCCCTGGTCGGCGAAGCGCTGCGGATCCGGCATCCTCCGATGCTAGTTCTCGCGCCCCGCGCGCGGCATCCGCTCGTGGTCGTCCCCACTCGTACTCCCGGAGGAGTACGTCAGCGCCCCCCGTCGCGTGCCACACTGGGCGGATGACGGATGACCCGCGCCAGACGCGACGCCTGCCCGAGACGCTCGACGAGTTCCAGCAGGCCGAGGGGCATCCCGACTTCCGTGTGGACGTGGAGCGCATCCGCTTCTCGCCGTACTACTCGCGGCTTTCGGCCGTGACGCAGGTGATCTCGCAGGCCGGCGCGGGCCTCGCGGTGCACAACCGCCTGACGCACTCCATCAAGGTCGCGGCCGTCGCCCGCGCGATCGCCACCCACCTGTCCACGCGCACCGACGAGCGCGGCCGGATCGTCGGGGAGCTCGGCGGCGCCCACCCGGTCGTCGTGCAGGCGGCCTCGGCGGCGCACGACCTCGGGCATCCGCCGTTCGGGCACCTCGGCGAGCAGACACTCGACCGCCTCGCACGCACCCGGTTCGGACTGCAGGAGGGCTTCGAGGGGAACGCGCAGACCTACCGCATCCTCACCCGCCTGGACGAGCACGACCGCCCCGGCGTCGGTCTCAACCTCACCGCGGCCGTGCGCGCCGCCGTGCTGAAATACCCCTGGCGGCGCGGCGAGGGCGGCGCACGACGGGGCGGCGCGAGTAAGTTCAACTTCTACGCGATCGACGAGCAGGATGCCCGCGGAGCCCTGTCGGCGTACCCGCTGATCGAGCCGGGGCAGCAGACCGTCGAGTGCTCGATCATGGACATCTCCGACGACATCGCCTACTCGCTGCACGACCTCGACGACTTCTACCGTGCGGGTCTGCTGAACCCCGCCACGCTGTCGGCCGAGTTCCGCACCTGGCACCGCGAGCTCGCGACCCTGCGCGCCTCCGACGTCGCTGCGCTGGCCGCCGACTCCCGCATGCCTGGTTCCTCGCTGGAGCTGCTCTGGCGGCGACTCAAGGAGAAGGATGCCTGGATCGCCGACCCCGACGCCTTCAGCGAGGCGGTCGCGAAGGTCAAGACGGAGGTCATCGACGGGCTCGTCGCCGAGCCGTTCGACGGCTCCCTGGCGAGCGAGCGCACCCTCGCGAGGTTCACCAGCGGGTGGATCGCGCGTCTGCAGTCCTCGGTGGAGGTGCACCGGCATCCGCACATCCGCTGCGGCCACGTCTCCCTGAACCGGCAGGCCTGGCACGAGGTCGCGGTGCTGAAGTTCCTGCATGAGCGGTTCATCCTGGAGCGCCCCGACCTCACCGTCTACCAGCGCGGTCAGGCCAGCGTGCTGGAGCGCCTGGTCGACGGCTTCACCGCCTGGCTCGACGATCCGCGCGACGCCCGTCGCGCCCCGCGCCGGCTGATCGACCTGGTCGAGCTCTCCACCGACGACTACCGCCGGTTGCGGAAGGACGCCCCGGAGCTGGTGGAGTCGCGCACGGATGCCGATCTCGACGCGCTCGCGCGGGGCCGGGGCATCATCGACTACGTCGCGTCGCTCACGGACGCCCAGGCGATCTCGCTGGATGCGCTGCTCGCCGGCCGCACCGAACGGCTGTGGGACGCCGGGCAGGGACTGTAGCCCGGGATCGTTCCTCATCCCGGAACTTCGGCCCGGTGGGTGCGCACGCGTGCGAGAGTGGAGGACACGTCCCTGAGGAGGCCTGCATGCGCGCCGTCGTCTATCACCGTTTCAGCCAGGATCTCGACACCCTCGAAGTGCGTGATGTCCCCGAGCCGAAGCTGTCCCCGGCATCCGTGATCATCGAGGTGCGCGCCGCGGGCGTGAACCCCGTGGACTGGAAGCTCATGGCCGGCGGGCTGGACGCCCTGATGCCCACGCAGTTCCCCGTGATCCCCGGTTGGGATGTCGCCGGCGTGGTCGTGGCCGTGGGGCTCGACACTCCCGAGTTCCAGGTCGGCGACGAGGTGATGGCCTACGCGCGCACCGACACGGTCGGCGGCGGGACCTTCGCCGAGCGCGTCGACGTGCCCGTGCGCGCGGTCGCGCACAAGCCCGCGGCCCTCAGCTGGGAGCAAGCAGGAGCCCTCCCGCTCGCCGGCGGCACCGCGCTGCGTGCGGTCGACGCGCTGGGCGAGCTGCACGCGCGCACCGTGCTGATCCACGGTGGCTCCGGCGGTGTCGGCAGCTTCGCCGTGCAGATCGCGCACGCCTGCGGCGCACGGGTGATCGCCACGGCATCCGAGGCCAACCACGACTACCTGCGCAGCCTCGGCGCGCACCCCGTCACCTACGGCGAGGGGCTCGCGGAGCGGGTCCTCGCCCTGAACGGCGGGCCCGTCGACGCGGTCGCCGACTTCGCCGGCGGGATGCTGGACGTCACCCTCGCGGTGCTGGCGGACGACGGCGTGCACGTGTCGATCGCCGACCCGTCCGTCACCCAGCACGGCGGCCGGAACATCTGGGTGCGCCCGGACGGCGAGCAGACGGCGCGACTCGCGGCCATGGCGGCGGAGGGCGTGCTGAAGGTGGAGATCGCGAAGACCTTCCCGCTCGAGGGAGTCGCGGATGCCTTCCGTGCCAGCCAGACGCACCACGTGCGCGGAAAGCTGGTCATCGTCCCCTGATCGCGGCGTCCGGTCCGGCTACCAGACGCCTCTGATCGCCGTCAATCCCCGCTCGTTCACAGCATCGGTGGCGCACACTGAGCAGAGTCGGGGGACCAGACGCTCAGGAGGATGCGATGTCGGACGATTTCATGCTGCACCAGGTCTCCCCCGATGACTGGATGATCATCGACATGCGCTTCCCCGCCGGCGACCCGCACCACCTCGTCGCCTGCATCATCGAGGAGGACGGTCACGTGGAGGTGCGCTGGTTCCGGCACGTCACGCTCCCCTCGCGATTCCGCAACCGCACCGATGCGCTGGAGGCTCTCGTCACCGCCGAGGAGCCCGAGCCCGAAGCAGTGCTCGCGGCGCCGACGCCCGCCTGACTCACAAAAAGCGCGCCCCGGCTCCTGGAACGCGCGCCGGACGCGGTGAACGGCCGGGCCATCATGACCCGGCCGCCGCTTCCGGTCAGAACACCTCGTCGCCGCCGGGCTCACGCACCGACCGACGCGAGACGTTGCCTCCGTCGACGGTTCCGTCCGTGCGCGTGACGACGTCCGTGCGCCGGCGACGTGCCATCAGCACGATGCCGACGAGGAACGCGACGACACCCGCGCCCATCAGGATGTAGCCGATCATGTGGAGATCCGCCCACGGGACCTGCACGTTCAATGCGAAGGCGAGGATCGCTCCGATCACGAACAGGACGATTCCGGTTCCGATGGTCATGACGGTTCCCTTCGTTCAGGTGGCGTCGGGTCGTCGCCACTGGGACCACGGTGACCGAGCCCGCCCGCGTTCTGAAGGGGGTTGACAACCCCGCCCCCGGGTGCGGGCGGCCGATCCCTGTCCGATCAGGCCATCACGCGATCTGCGCGCGGATCGTCCTGCGGGCGAGCAGCGCGTACAGCCCCACGGAGACGATCAGCCCCACCGGGACTGACAGGTCCACCCCGCCGAGCGCGGCGCCCAGCGGGCCGACCCACACCGTGGTGGACAGGAACAGCGCGGTGGCGACGCCCCCGACGACGACGGCCACGACCCCGGCCATGCCGAAGCCGCCGCGGTACCAGAACGGGGCGCCCGGCCGCTCATCGAACAGCTCGAGGCCGTCGTAGCGGTTGCGGCGCAGCACGATGTCGGCCACGTAGACGCCCATGGTGGGCACCGAGATGACCAGCAGGAACTGCAGCATGAGGTTGACGGCGCTGATCAGGTCGGACGCCAGCACCAGCACGATCGTGAACGCGCAGCCGAGCGCGCCGATCAGGATCGCGGACGGGATGCGGCGGATCGGCACGCCGATCGACTGCAGCGCCATGCTCGCCGTGTAGGTCGTCATGCCGTTCAGCGAGATGCCGTTCGCGAGGCTCTCCGGCCCGACCGTGCCGCCCAGCACGACCCCGAAGGCGGTGATCAGCACCGCCGGGAACAGCTGTGCCCTCGATCTGCGTGCGCAGCGCCGGACGGTGGCCGCCGATCGCGTCGAGCAGCCGCTCGGCGTCGTCGCGCACCGTGCGCTCGTCGATGCCGCCGAGACGGAACAGCCGGTCGTAGGCGTCGATCGTGCCGGGCAGCGTGTCGCGCAGCTGCCGGCCCCGGTCGGCGCCGCGCTCGAACGGGTCCGCGGCGTCGACGACGATCTGCAAGCGGTGGTCGGGTCGGGGGAACGGCGAGGTCATGAGAGTTCCTCTCCGGGAAGGGCGGGCGTGCGCGGCGGCGGCGTGCGGCGTGCGCCGGTCGCCTCGAAGGCGGCGGCAAGGCGGAGCAGGGCGGTGTCGTCCCATCCTCGACCGGCGAAGGTGAGACCGACCGGCATCCCGATGTCGGCCATGGTGCCCATCGGCACGGTGACCGTCGGCACGCCCAGGTGCCGGATCGCGAGATTGCCGTTCGCGACCCAGACCCCGTTGCGCCAGCCGGCGTCGGCTGATGCCGGGTTCACGTCCATGTCGGCGGGCCCGACGTCGGCGACGGCGGGGAACACCACGGCATCGAGGCGGAGGCCGTCCATCCACTCCTCGAGGTCGATCCGCCGGGTCTCCTCGAGCCCGCGCACACCCTCCTCGAGGTGCGGGATGTCGGTGAACGCCGCGTGCGGCCTTTCGCGCACGAACCGCGGGTACTCGGCGATGTCGTCGTCGAAACCGGTGTACCTGTCGGGCAGGGCGCCCTCGGGCTGCGGGAAGATCCGTGCCCCGTCGACCACCTCGAGGCGGTCGAGCGCGGGGTCTCCGTTCGCCCGCAGGAAGTCGTCCCACGCCCAGGCGGAGAGGTCCTCGATCTCCGAGCACAGGAACCGCTCGCTGATCAGGCCGCGGGTCTTGAGCGTGGGCGCGCCCGCTCGATCGCCCTCGTAGTTCGTCACCAGCGGGAAGTCGGCCTCGACCACCTCTGCGCCCGCGGCCTGGAGGTCGCGACGGGCCCGCTCCCACAGGGCGATGACGGATGCCCTGGTCTCGATGCGGCTGCCGGTGGGGCCGCCGATCGTGGTGCCGGTCCCGGCATCCGGGTCGGCGTTGATGTACATCCGCGGCACGCCGAAACGACGCCCCGCGAGGGTGCGGTGCGCCTCGTCCGCCCCGGACGGCGCCAGCGCGACGTACGACGGCGGCCGCACCTCGGATGCCGCAGGGATCGTGACCCACGGCTGCCCGCGCCAGAAGTCACCGCGCGCATCGGCATCGTCGGCCACCACGATGTCGAGCACCTCGAACAGATCGGCGATCGTGCGGGTGTGCGGAACGACGACGTCCATCGTGGGGACCAGCGGCCAGTTGCCGCGCACCGAGATCACACCGCGCGAGGGTGTGTAGGCGCACAGCGCGTTGTTCGATGCGGGAGCGCGACCGCTGGACCAGGTCTCCTCGCCGAGGCCGAAGGCGCAGAAGCTGGCGGCCGTCGCCGTGCCCGAGCCGTTCGACGAGCCCGAGCCGAACGCGCTGGTCAGCCAGTCGGCGCTGTAGGGGCTCTCCGCGCGGCCGTACACGCCGCGCTGCATGCCGCCGTTGGCCATCGGCGGCATGTTCGTGAGACCGAGGCAGATCGCGCCTGCCGCGCGCAGCCGCTCGATCGTGAACGCGTCGCGCTGGGCGACGAGGTCGGCGAACGCCGGGGACCCGGATGCCGCGGTGAGACCCGCCACCAGATAGCTGTCCTTGGCCGTGTAGGGGATGCCGTCCAGCGGCCCGCGCGTCTCTCCGGCGGCGCGGCGGGCGTCCGACGCGGCCGCCTCGGCTCGCGCGGCGGGATTGCGCACGACGACCGCGTTCAGGGCGGTCTCGGTGCCCGGCGCGTCGAAGGCGTCGATGCGAGCGAGGTAGGCGTCGACGAGCGCGACAGCAGTGGTGCTGCCGTCCTCGAGCGCGGCGCGGAGGCCGGCGATGGATGCCTCGAGGACGTCGATCATGCGACACCCCCGTCCGACGGCAGCAGGGGCTGCTGCTGGGTGATGCAGTGGATGCCGCCGCCCCGCGCGAAGATCGGGCGAGCGTCGACGGTCACGACGCGCCGGCCCGGATACGCGTCGTCGAGGATGCTCCGCGCCCTGGCATCCGCCTCGGGCTCGCCGAACCCGCACGCGATGACGCCGCCGTTGACCACGAGATGGTTCACGTAGCTGTAGTCGACGAACTCGCCGTCGATGCGCAGCGCTGCGGGCGCGGGCAGGTCGACGATCTCGAACGAGCGGCCCGCGGCATCCGTCTGCTGGGCGAGGTGCTCGCGCAGTTCACGGGTCACGGCGTGGTCGGGATGTCCGGCATCCTGCTGGGAGTGCAGCAGCATCCGTCCGGGTGAGGGAATGGTCGCGACGATGTCGACATGCCCGTTGGTGCCGAACTCCTCGTAGTCGGCGGTGAGCCCGCGCGGCAGCCAGACGACCTTCTGCGCGCCGATCGTGCGGGCGAGCTCGGCCTCGACACGGGCCCTGTCGGCGAGCGGGTTGCGGCGGGAGTCCAGCTGCACGGTCTCGGTGGCGAGCACGGTGCCTTCGCCGTCGACGTGGATGCCGCCGCCCTCGTTCACCAGCAGGCTGGAGACGATTTCGGCGCCGACCTGGCCGGCGACGATCCGCGCGTGCTGGGCCGCCTTCTGCCATTCCGCCCAGGCCGGTGCGCCCCAGCCGTTGAAGATCCAGTCCACGGCGCCGAGCACGCCTGGTCGCTCGTCGTCGACGACGAAGGTGGGGCCGGAGTCGCGCAGCCAGAACTCGTCCACGGGGGCCTCGACGAAGTCGACGGCCGTACCGAGCATGCGGCGAGCGCGGTCGGTCTCGGTCGGGTCGACGAGAAGGGTGACGGGTTCGAACTCGGCGACGGCGAGCGCGGTGTCGGCCCACGCCCGGTAGCCGCTCTCCCGGTGCTCATCCCCCGTGCCCAGCGTGGCGCCGGCGCGAGGGAAGGCCATCCAGGTGCGCTCGTGCGGGTCGCCCTCGTGCGGCATCCGCCATCCCATGCTGTCCTCCTCGACGTATTGATCAGACGATCAATAACTGCAGACGACAGTAATGGGCCGACGGCGTCATGTCAACAGCCGAACTCATCCGCGACGCCGCGAGGCGCCGCCGGAACACCCCGCAGCACGCGCGGGGTCAGCGGGCGCTGTGCTCCTTGCGCACCGGCGGACGCAGCACCAGCACCACCACGATGGCGACGAGGATGACCGCAGTGAGGGTGACGGGCACGGGCAGCACTGCGTCGAGCAGCACCAGCACCGCGCCGAGCGGCACGACCGTGTTCACCACGCGGTCCGCGTTGTCGCGGATCGCCACGATCCAGATCCCGAGCAGGAACACCGCGATCGGCACGCTGGTCGTGAAGGAGGCGGGGACGAAGCCCAGCTCGGTGTGCCCGGTGAGCTCGTCGATCTGCACCTCCACACCGGCCGAGAAGGCCGCCGCCGCGGCGAACACGAAGTAGTGCGCGTAGCCGTAGGTGAGCGAGCTGCGCAGCGTGGAGATCGCGTGGTGGTGGGGCGGCCAGAAGTAGATCCACCACATCGCCGCGGCCGAGATCAGGGTCACCGCCGCGATCCAGATCAGCGGGCCGATGGACTCCACCTCCTCCCGCGCGCCGATGATCGCGGTGGCCGATGCCAGCAGGCTCTCGCCCAGCACGATCAGGGTGAACAGGCTGTACCGCTCAGTGATGTGGTGCGAATGCCAGGGCGTCGACCCCTGCCGCTCGGCGATGATCGGCACGGAGATCTCGGTGAGCATGAGCACGATGAACACCGGCAGCTGAATGCTGTCCGGGATGAAGAGGAAGCCCACCCACAGCACCTGCACGGCGCCGATGCCGATGGCGTAGGTGCGGGCGGTGCGACGGAGCGCAGGATTCGTGCGGGATGCCCGCAGCCACTGCACGATCATGGCCACGCGCATCACGACGTACGCGGCCACGACGATCGTGAAGTCGGGTTCGTGCGCGTCGAAGACCGGCGCGATGCCGGCCGCGAGCACGAGCACCCCGGCCATCTGCACGATCGTCACCACGCGGTACAGCCAGTCGTCGACGTCGAACGACGTCGCGAACCAGGTGAAGTTCATCCACGCCCACCAGATCGCGAAGAAGATCATCAGGTACGACGTGATCCCGGTCGCCGCATGGCCTTCGGACAGCGCGTGATGCAGCTGACTGGAGGCGGTGCTCACCGAGATCACGAAGACGAGGTCGAAGAACAGCTCGAGCGAGCTCGCGACGCGGTGCGGCTCATGCGGATCACGCGGCAGCATCCGCCCCAGTCGGAATCTGCCCCCAGTCGCGTAGTCGCTCACCGGCCCAGGATAATGCGGTCGGGCGCGCGCCGCACGCCGGGGGTCAGAGCTCGCCCGGGCGCATGGCCTCCGCATCGATGGCCTTCAGCACGCGGATGGCCGCGGTGTCGACGGGCGGCTCCTCCACGGCATCCGCCCGGCGTCTCCGCGGCGCGTAGACGACCAGCGCATGAAACAGGAACCGCGCGAAGAACGCCACTACGAGCGAGATCGCGGTGGCGACCACAGCCGAGATGTGCCAGGACTCCACCATCAGCGCCATCACGGGGATGCGCAGCGCCGCCTCGATGCCGTTGAACGACGCGGATGCCGCGAAGCGCACCCACAGCCGGGAGGCGTCCGCGCGCTCGTCGCGGAAGACGAACAGCTCCTGCAGCACGAAGTTGCCGGCGATGGTCACGACCGCGCCGATCACCGCCGCGAGCACGTAGTCCATGCCGAGGTGCGTGAGCGCCCACATGATGCCGACGTTCGCGACCGCGCCGACGCCGCCGATCATCGCGAACAGGCCCATCTTGCCGAACCGCAGCCGGGCCAGGTGCGCGAGGAACATGGCGCCCTGCCGCAGGCTCGCCTTCGAAGTGCCGTGCCGGCGCGCGCCGAACTCCATCGGCACCTCGGCGATCCGCAGCGGCCCCGCCGAGCCCCCGCGCACGAGGATCTCCAGCAGGATCTTGAAGCCCTCCGGGCGCAGCGTGCCGACGTCGAGCCGCGAGCGGTCGACGAGGAAGAAGCCCGTCATCGGATCGGTGCTGCGCCACAGCCGGCGCAGGAACATCGCCTTGGTCACGGCGGTCGCGGCCTTCGAGACGCCCGCCTCCGCCGATGTAGCGCGAGGCGGCGACGACATCGGCATCCCCGGTTCCGAATCGAGCGAGCAGGGCGGGCAGGAGCTCGGGCGGATGCTGCAGATCACCGTCCATCACGATGCAGGCGTCGTGCGCGGCCTCGGACAGCCCTCGCACGACGGCGCCGCCGAGCCCGCCGGTGTTGTGCTCGCGGTGGATGCCGCGGACGGGAATCGGAGCGGATGCCGCCACGCGCACGATCTCGTCCATGGTGCCGTCGGAGCTGTCGTCGACGAAGAGGATCTCGGCGTCGACCCCCTCCAGCGCGGCGGCGGTGCGCGCGACGAGCTCGGCCACATTGTCGCGTTCGTTGTACGTCGGGACGATCACTGTGACGGCCGTGACCGTGACGGAGGCGCTCATCGGCAGACCTCCCCGGAGTGATGCGACGCGGCTTCAATCGTGCCATCTTTCGCTGTGCGGCGAATCCGCGCCGGCGACTCCCCTGCCCGGCGGCACGTCAGAGAACCGGGGCCCGGATTCCGCGGGCGGGTAAGGTGGCACGGGCCGGAAACACGCACGATGCCGAAGACGCCCAGACGAAGAGGACTGCATGACTCTGCTCAGACACCCTGCGAACTGGTGGCGCGAGAATCGCCTGCCGCTACTGGCGAGCCTCACCACGCTGCTCATCCTGCTGTTCACGGTGGGCGGCGCGGTCGGCATCGCGAACGCCGCGACCACGCCCGCCGCCGCCGATGACGGCGTCAAGGGCAAGACCTTCACGATCGCGACGGACACCACCTGGGCGCCGTTCGAGTTCCAGCGCGACGGCGAGCTGCGCGGCATCGACATCGACCTGATCAAGGCCGTCGCCGAGGACCAGGGCTTCGACGTCAAGGTCGACGTGCTCGGCTTCGACGGCGCACTCGCCGCGGTGACGGCCGGTCAGGCGGATGCCGTGATGGCGGGCATGTCCATCACCAAGGAGCGCCAGAAGACCTTCGACTTCTCGAACCCCTACTTCGACTCCGGCATCCAGATGGCGGTGGGCAAGAACGACGCCGCCATCAAGGGCTACGAGGACCTCAAGGACAAGACCGTCTCCGCGAAGACCGGCACCGAGGGCTACACCTTCGCCGAGAACCTGGGCAAGCAGTACGGCTTCACCGTCACCGGGTTCCAGGATGCCGCCGACGCCTACAACGACGTCACCACCGGCAACTCCGCCGCCGTGTTCGACGACTACCCGATCCTGGCCTACGGCATCGCCACCGGCAACGTCGACCTGAAGACGGTCACGCCCCAGGAGAAGGCCTCCAGCTACGGCATGGGCGTCAAGAAGGGCGCCAACGAGGCGCTCCGCAAGGCGTTCAACGAGGGCCTGAAGAACCTGATCGCCGACGGCACGTACCAGAAGATCCTCGACGACTACCTCGGCGAGAACGCCCCGAAGGCGGCGGCGATCGGCGAGGGCAAGGCCGCACTCGGCAACGACAAGCTCGACCCGGGCAAGCCGGGCGAGCTGCCGAAGAACCCGGGCTTCGCGACCGACACCGCGCAGACCCACGGCGAGTTCACCATCGCCACCGACACCACCTTCGCCCCGTTCATCTACCAGCTGGACGGCAAGAACGTCGGCATCGACATGGACCTGATGCGCGCGATCGCCGCGAACCAGGGATTCAAGGTCGACATCAAGCCGCTGGGCTTCGACGCCGCCCTCGCCGCCGTCTCCGCCGGCCAGGCCGACGGCGTGATCGCCGGCATGAGCATCACCGACGAGCGCAAGCTGGCGTTCGACTTCTCGAACCCGTACTTCCAGTCGGGCGTGCAGATGGCGGTCGCCAAGGACAGCGACATCACCTCGTACAAGGACCTCAAGGACAAGAAGGTCGCGGTCAAGACGGGCACTGTCGGCTACGACTTCGCCAAGGAGCTCGGCAAGAAGATCGGCTTCAAGGTCAATGCCTTCCAGGACTCCGCCGACATGTACAACGACGTCGCCACAGGGAACTCGGCGGCGACGTTCGAGGACGCGCCGGTGCTGCAGTTCGGCATCTCCTCCGGCAATGTGCCGCTGAAGATCGTCACCGATCCCGAGCCGGGAGCGGACTACGGCTTCGCCGTACTCAAGGGCAAGAACGCCGAGTTGCTGAAGATGTTCAACGACGGTCTGCAGAACGCCAAGGACACCGGCGTCTACCAGCAGATCGTGGACCGCTACCTCGCGATCGACGACGAGGGCGCGACGTCGGACAACTCCTTCCTGGCGCTGCTGAAGACGTCGATCGGCCCGCTGTCGCAGGGTCTGCTGCTCACGCTGCTGGCCACGGCGCTGTCGATCCTGTTCGCCATGGTGCTGGGCATCCTGTTCGGCATCCTGAAGCTGTCGACGAACCCGTTCCTGCGCTTCCTCGCCAGCGCCTACGTCAACATCTTCCGCGGCACCCCGGTGCTGGTGCAGGCGTTCTTCTTCTACTTCGGCGTGCCGGCCGTGACCGGCCAGCCGCTGGACGCCCTCACCGCCGGTGTGATCACGCTGTCGCTGAACGCGGGAGCGTACATCACCGAGATCGTCCGAGGCGGCGTGCAGTCGGTCGACCCCGGCCAGATGGAGGCCTCGCGCTCGCTGGGCCTCGGCTGGGGCGCGTCGATGCGCCGCGTGGTGATGCCCCAGGCGTTCAAGATCATGACGCCCAACCTCATCAACCAGTTCATCATCACGCTGAAGGACACCTCGCTGCTCTCGGTGCTGGGCTTCGCCGAGCTGACGTACCAGGGCCGCATCGTGATCGCGTCCACGTTCCGCTCGTTCGAGATCTGGATCATCGTCGGTGCGATGTACTTCATCGTGATCTGGCTGCTGACCGTTCTCTCGAACTGGGTCGACCGGAAGTTCAACAAGTAGGGGATGACCATGACGAACAACGAGCAGACGTTCACACGTCCTGTCACCACCGCTTCGGGCAACCCGATCGAGGTCCGCGGGCTGCACAAGTCCTTCGGGAAGAACGAGGTGCTCACCGGCATCGACCTGACCGTGGCCAACGGCGAGGTCGTCGCGGTGATCGGCCCCTCGGGTTCGGGCAAGTCCACGTTGCTGCGCTGCCTGAACCGGCTGGAGGAGGTCACCAGCGGCGAGGTGCTGATCCTCGGCGAGAACATCGCCACCGCGAAGGGGAAGAGCCTGGATGCCGTGCGTCAGCGCGTCGGCATGGTGTTCCAGCACTTCAACCTGTTCCCGCACATGACCGCGCTCGAGAACGTGGCGCTGGCACCCGTCGAGCTGAAGATGCTGAGCAAGGCGGAGGCGCGCAAGCGCGGCATCGAGCTGCTCACCCGTGTGGGGCTGGCCGAGAAGGCGGATGCCCGGCCGGCGTCCCTCTCCGGCGGCCAGAAGCAGCGCGTGGCCATCGCCCGCGCGCTGGCGATGAGCCCGGGCATCATGCTGTTCGACGAGGCCACCAGCGCCCTGGACCCCGAGATGGTCGGCGAGGTGCTGCAGGTGATCCGCGACCTCGCGGCATCCGGCATGACGATGGTGCTGGTCACGCACGAGATGGGCTTCGCCCGCGAGGTCGCCGACCGCGTCGTGTTCATGGCCGACGGCAAGGTCGTCGAGTCCGGCCCGCCGGCCGAGATCTTCGACAGCCCCAAGGAGCCCCGCACGCAGGACTTCCTGTCCAAGGTGCTCTGAGGCGTCTCGAGGCGGATGCCGGGCCGACCCTCGGCATCCGCCCCGGCCTTACCCTGGATGTATGACCACTCCCGCATCCGAGACCATCACCATGTTCGGCGCCGCCTGGTGCGGCGACTGCCGTCGCACCAAGAAGCAGCTCGACGAGCTCGGCATCGAGTACACCTACATCGACCTCGTCGCCGACCCGGCCGCCGCCGATGTGGCCAAGGAGATCTCGGGCCGCACGAACATCCCCGTGGTCGTCTACCCCGACGCCAGCCACCACGTCGAGCCGTCGAACGCCGACGTCGAGGCCAAGCTGCGCGAGCTCTCGCTGATCTGACGCGCGCATCCGAGGGTGGAACCCGGTCCCACGAACTCATAGGCTGGGTTCCATCCCGAAGGAGACGACGATGACTCAGGATGCGGCCGTGACCACGGCGACGAAGGATGCCGCCCGCCAGGGCGCGGCATCCGCTTCCCCGGAACTCGACGACGCCACCCGCGCGGCGCTCGACGCCGACATCGCACTGCTGCAGCAGGGCTCCCGCACCTGGTCGAGCGTCACCGTCGCGCAGCGCGTGACGCTGCTGCGCGCACTGCGCACGAGCGTGGCCGCCACGATCGAGGACTGGGCGGGCACGGCCGCCGACTCCAAGGGGCTGCGCCCCGGGCATCCGCTGCGCGGCGAGGAGTGGCTGAGCGGGCCGTACTCGGTGCTGGGCGCGATCGACGCCTACGCCGACACCCTCACCAAGCTCTCCGAGGGTCGCAGCGCGCTGCACGGCGTGCGCATCGGTCGCGCACCGGGCGGACGCACGAAGGTCGACGCGTTCCCGCTCACGGGCATCGACCGCTTCCTGCTCTCGGGCTTCACCGGCGAGGTGTGGCTCCAGCCCGGCATCACGCCGAACACCGCCCGTGAGTCCGCGGGTCTCGCGCAGCTGACGCCCTCGGCGTCCGGCGGCGTGGGGCTGGTGCTCGGAGCAGGCAACATCACCTCGATCCCCGTGCTCGACGTGATGTACGAGCTGCTCGCGCACAACCGGGTCGCGCTGCTCAAGGTCAACCCCACGCAGGACGCCCTGGTCCCCGTGTACGAGCGGGCTCTCGCCCCGCTGATCGAGCCCGGCTTCCTGCGCATCGTGCGCGGCGGCCCCGCTGTGGGCGCCTACCTCACCGGGCACCGCGACCTGGTGCACGTGCACATCACCGGTTCGGCCGCGACGTTCGATGCGATCGTCTGGGGCTCGGGCGCCACGGGCAAGCGCCGGCGGCGGGAGAACCGGCCTCAGCTGAAGAAGCCGATCACCGCCGAGCTCGGCGGCGTCTCGCCCATCATCGTCGTCCCCGGAGAGTGGACCGACGCCGACCTCGCCTACCAGGCCGAGCACGTCGCCACGATGCGGCTGCAGAACTGCGGGCACAACTGCATCGCCGGGCAGGTCGTGATCATGTCGTCCGACTGGCCGCAGGCCGAGCAGTTCCGCGCCGCCCTGCGCCGCGCCTACGCCGGCGCCCCCGAGCGCCCGATCTGGTACCCCGGATCCCCCGTGCGCATGCAGCAGGCGAGCGACGACTACCCCGACGCCCTCGTGCTGGCCGACCGCCTGCTGGTCGAGATCGGCGACGGGCAGGACGCCACGGCGCTGGAGAACACCGAGTACTTCGCGCCCGTGCTGGGCGTGGTCGAGCTGCCTGGTACCGGGCAGCAGTTCCTGGATGCCGCGGTCGAGCACGCGAACGAGAAGCTGCAGGGCACGCTCGGCGGCAACCTGATCATCGACCCGGCCACGGAGAAGGCGCTCGGCACCGGCTTCGAGCGGGCCATCGCGGAGCTGCGCTACGGCTCCATCGCGATCAACGGCTGGACGGCTTTCGGGTTCATCACCCCGACCCTGACCTGGGGTGCATACCCCGGCAACACCCTGGACGACGTGGGCAGCGGCATCGGCGTGGTGCACAACGCGCTGCTGCTCGACGGCGTGGAGCGCTCGATCGTGCGCGGTCCGTTCCGGCCGTTCCCGCGATCGCTCCCGGTCCTGAACGGCGGCGGCCGGTTCACCATCCTGCCGACCCCGCCGTGGTTCGTCTCCGCCCGCACGGCCGCGCAGGTGAGCGAAGGCCTCACGCGCTTCCGCGCCCGCGGCGGTCTGCTCGGCCTCGTGAGGACGCTGCTCCAGGCGCTGCGCGCCTGATCAGCATCCGCTCTGGGCACCCGTTCTCCGCTCGCGGGTCCCACTTCGCGCCCTCATGCACGGGGAGGCGACCACTTGGGCCCCGCGAAGCGAGGAGACCGTCGACCCACCACCGTTCGCGGGTCCCATATGGTCGCCTCGTCGCGGTGGAGACAGCCACATGGGACCCGCGAAGCGCGGGCGCACAAGTCAGAGCGCAGCGAACCGGTCGGTCGCGGCGCGCAGCGCTGCGGCGATGCCCGGCTCGGATGCCGAGTGCCCGGCGTCGTCGACGATCACCAGCTCGGCCTCGGGCCAGGCGGTGTGGAGATCCCAGGCGGTCATCATGGGCGTGCACACGTCGTACCGTCCCTGCACGATCACCGCGGGGATGTCGCGGATGACGCCGACGTTCTCGATCAGCTGGCCCTCCTCAAGCCAGCCGCCGTTGACGAAGTAGTGGTTCTCGATCCGCGCGAACGCCGTGGCGTGCGCGGCATCCGTCGCCTCGTCGACGTGCTCGGGGTCAGGGCGCAGAGTCACGGTCGATGCCTCCCACTTCGTCCACGCGACCGCCGCCGGCACGTGCACCTCCGGATCGGCGTCGAACAGACGGCGGTGGTACGCCTCCATCATCCGAGTGCGCTCGATCGGCGGGATGACCGCCTCGTAGTCGGCCCACAGGTCGGGGAAGAGCGCGGCCGCGCCGCCCTCGTAGAACCACTCCAGTTCGTGCCGGCGCAGCGTGAAGATGCCGCGCAGCACCAGCTCGGTCACGGCCTCGGGGTGCGACTGCGCGTACGCGAGAGCGAGGGTGCTCCCCCACGATCCGCCGAACACCTGCCACTTCTGGATGCCGAGGTTCTTGCGCAGCAGCTCGATGTCGGCCACCAGGTGCCAGGTCGTGTTGTAGCGCAGATCGGCGTCCGGCTCACTGGCATGCGGCGTGCTGAGCCCGCATCCGCGCTGGTCGAACAGCACGATCCGGTACACCTCCGGATCGAAGAAGCGCCGCTGCCAGGGCGACGTGCCGCCACCGGGACCGCCGTGCAGGAAGACGACGGGCTTGCCGTCGGGATTCCCGCTCTGCTCCCAGTGGATGCGGTTGCCGTCGCCGACCAGCAGATCGCCGGTCTCGTACGGTTCGATAGGCGGATACAGTCCGTCAAGTTCCATGCTTCACTCCCCCGAGTGCCCGTGGATCGGGCCCCTTCACCGTATCCCGGATCCGGTATACCGCGGGGGAGAACCGCCTGTGATTACAGCTTGTCGCCGGCGACCTGGAACGTGTCGCAGACGCTGAGGCCGTTCTTGTAGCCATAAGCGAACCAGTATTGGCGCTGCTTACTGGTGCCGTGCGTGAAGCTCTCGGGGTTCACGAAGCCGGACTGCTCCTGGATGTGGTCGTCGCCCACGGTGTACGCGGCGTTCACGGCGTCGTTCAGCTGCGCGTCGGTGTACGGCTGAAGGTAGTTCTGGCCGTTGGAGTCCTTCTGCGTGACAGCGTCCTTCAGCCAGGCGCCCGCGTAGCAGTCGGCCTGCAGCTCGGTGCGCACCCCGTTGCTCGTGGGGCCGGTGCCGTTGTCGGGGTGGTCTCGCATCACCCCGGTGATGTTCTGGATGTGGTGGCCCCACTCGTGCCCGACGATGTACAGCTGGGCCAGAGATCCCGCAGACGCTCCGAACTGCTGGCGCATGAGCTGGAAGAAGGTCGGGTCGAGGTAGACGCCCTGCTCGGGCGGGCAGTAGAAGGGTCCGACAGCGTTGGATGCCGTGCCGCACTGCGTCTGGGTCTGCCCGTCCACGATCGTCAGCGAGGGCTTCACGTAGCCGTCGACGTGCTTGCTCCAGTAGTCGTCGAGCAGCACCTGGGCGCCGGCCATGCGGCACGCGTCGTTCGTGTTCGCGTCCTGGCCGGTGTCGCACTCGGAGAGGGTGTTCTCGCCGGTCGCCGCGGGCTGGTCTCCACCGCCGGGCACGCCGCCGACAAGGCCGGTCAGGTCCGGGCCGCCGAGCAGGGCGACCACGAGTGCGACGATGCCGAGCACGCCCACGCCGCCACCCGCGGCGATCGCGGTGTTGCGTCCGCGGCGTCGGGTGGTGTTGCCCGAGATGTCGGCGTCCGGATTGAAGGTCATGGAGAAAAGGTACCCCGAGCGGGCCCCTTTCACCCGCTCGAGGCCGGATGCGGGAAGCGTAGGCTCGGAGTCATGGCGACGACGATCACGATCACGGGAGCCGGCGGACAGATCGGCTACGCGCTGCTGTTCCGCATCGCGGCGGGAGACATGCTCGGGGCGGGCGAATCGGTGCGGCTGCGGCTGCTGGAGATCCCGCAGGGCCTCAAAGCCGCCGAGGGTGCTGCTCTCGAGCTGCAGGACGGCGCGTTCCCGCTGCTGGAGCATGTGGAGGTCACCGACGACCCCGCCGTCGCGTTCGACGGCGCGAACCACGCCCTGCTCGTCGGAGCGCGGCCGCGCGGTCCCGGTATGGAGCGCGGCGACCTGCTCGCGGCGAACGCCGGCATCTTCGGACCGCAGGGCGCCGCGATCGCCGCGCACGCGGCATCCGACGTCCGTGTGACCGTCGTAGGCAACCCCGCCAACACCAATGCGCTGATCGCCGCGTCGTCCGCCGACGGGCTGCCCGCCGAGCGCTTCACCGCCCTCACCCGGCTGGACGAGAATCGCGCCAGGGCGCAGCTCGCGCAGACCCTCGACGTCCCCGTCGCCGGCATCCGCCGTGTCCCGATCTGGGGCAACCACTCCGCCACGCAGTTCCCCGACGTCTCGCACGCGACCGTCGACGGCCGGCCGGTCGCGGATGCCCTGGCCGCGCGCGTCGGCGACACGACGGCCTGGCAGGAGCAGACCTTCATCCCCCGCGTCGCCAAGCGGGGTGCCGAGATCATCGAGGTGCGCGGATCGTCGTCGGTGGCGTCCGCGGCGAGTGCTGCGATCGATCACGTGCGCGATTGGGTGCACGGCACGGACGACTGGACGAGTGCGGGCGTCGTCTCGCACGGCGAGTACGGCGTGCCCGAGGGCCTGATCTGCTCGTTCCCCGTGCGGTCGGTCGACGGAGGCTGGCGGATCGTCGAAGGCCTGGAGCTGGATGCCTGGGCGCGCGCCCGGGTGGACGCCTCCGTCGCGGAGCTGATCGAGGAGCGCGACGCGGTCCGCGCACTGGGGCTGCTCTGACCCCGGACCCCTTCACCGGGACGCATGTCGGCGGACTCGGGCAGAATGGGAGCGCAGAATGGGAGCGGAGGTGCGTTCATGAGTGACGTGACGAATGCGAAGGGCACGGGCTCGATCGAGCAGGGCCTGGAGGCCGCCCTCACGAGCCCGCTGCACCTGCCGCACGCCGCGGCGACGTGCCCGCAGTGCCTGGCGAACGAGAAGCACGACTGGTGGTCGGCGCGCCCCGAGGGCACCCGACTGGTCGGGCTGGTGGTGGCACGCGACGGGATGCCGTCGGTGACCCAGCAGCGTGAGGACCTGACCCGCTTCGGCGTGCCGATCGAGGGCTTCCGGCATCCGGCACCCGAGATCCTGGAGAGCTGGGGCGACCGGCTGGCCCGTCTGATCGAGACGCTGCGCGCGGGCGATGTGCTGGTCGTCGCCAATGTGCACGCGCTCGGCCGCGACCGCGACGAGGAGTCGCGCACGGTGGCGGAGCTGCGTCAGCGCGGCATCATGGTCAAGGTGCTGGGCCACCAAGCCCGGCATCTCGCCGACGCCGAGAACTGAGCTCCCGCGCACGACGCCGGGCGCACGCCGCCCGCTTCGCGCACGACGAGAAAACCGGCTGCCATCCCCGAGGGGATGACAGCCGGTTCAGAACGCCAGACGCGTCAGTGACGGAAGGTCACCAGCGGTTGGTGTTGCGGTTCTCATTGGCCTGGCCGTCGGCCGAGTCCTGCGAGACCTGACGACCGATGTCGTGCAGGAGCGCCTTCATCTCGGTCAGTGCAGCGTTCCACTGCGCCTTGGCCTGGACGTACGCCTCGGACGCCGAACCGGTCCAGTCGGCCTGGAGCGGCTTGAGCGCGTTCTCCATGTCGTTGAGCTTGTTCTCGATGTTGCCTGCGCCGGCGACCAGGTCTGCACCTGCCGCGTCGACGGCGCCGAACTGCATCTTGTAGCCGTTACCACCCATGTTGTTCTTCCCTCCGGGTCTCAGCCGAGACGGCCCATGAACTTGTTCTGCGACTGCGCAGAAGCGTCGTCGGTCTGCGTGTATGCCGACTGGGAGTCGCGCAGGTTCTGCTCGAATCCGTCGAGCGCGTTCGTGATGCGGCGGGACTTCTCCTGCCACGCCTGGAACGTCTGCTGGAACGCCGCGGCGCCGGAGCCGGCCCACGATGCACCGATGCCCGAGAGCTTGTTCTGAATCGAGTTCAGCTCCCCCACGATCTCGGCCTTCGACTGGTTGACGATCTGGGCGCCCCGCTGAAGAGCACCATCCGCTGCAGAGACTTCTCCGCCCACGGTCACCTCCTGGTCCTGAGGGCTGTGTCAGCCCCGATTGCTTCAGCCCCGGAGGGGCCGTGTCCCCGATGTCCGGCGACTAATAACACCTTATGGTCCCCGCTGGAGGATGCCTATGGGTAGCACTGCCCACGCAGATCTGCCCATCGGCATCCGCTCACAGCTGGGACGGTGGCGCGTACGCCAGCTGCATGATCTGCAGCCCGCGCTCGCGCGTGATCACCTTGGCGCGGCCGGCGACCGCGGGCGACGCCTTGACGTTTCCGATCAGCGGTCCCTCGTCCGGGCTTCCGGAGAGCATGATGCCGGGCGAGGCCAGATCGCGCAGCGTCTGCATGACCGGCTCGAACGTGGCGCGCGACGCACCGCCCGATCGGCGCACCAGCGTGAGATGCAGACCGACGTCGGTCGCCTGCGCGAGCAGGGGCTGCAGGGCGGCGATCGGGTTGCCGGACTGGGTGTTGACCAGGTCGTAGTCGTCCACGAGCACGTACACCTCGGCACCCGTCCACCACGAGCGGTCGCGCAGCTGCTGCGGCGTGACGTCGGGGCCGGGAAGGCGGCTGCGCAGGTACTCGGTGAGCCCCGCGAGCTCCTCGGTGGCCTGCTGCGCGGTCGTGTAGTACCCGGCGAGGTAGTCCTCGGGGATCTCGGACAGCAGCGCACGGCGGTAGTCGACGACGAAGAACTGCGCGTCCTTCGGGCTCGCGGTGCGCATGACCTCGCGGGCGAAGGTGCGCAGGAAGCTCGACTTGCCGGACTGGCTGTCGCCGAACAGGTACAGGTGCGGGTTGCGGCGGGTGTCGAACGCCGTGGGCGCCAGCTCCGCCTCGTCGACGCCGAGCAGCACCTGGTTCTGCAGCGGCGTGCCGGCCGCGAGCTGCTGCAGCTGCGAAAGCTCGAGCATCTCGGGCAGCAGACGCAGCTTGGGCCCCTTCGGGCCCTTCCAGGCCGCGTTCACGCGATCGATCAGGTCCTCCACGCCCTCGCTGAGGGTGTCGGGGTCGCCGGAGCCGTCGACGCGCGGCAGCGCCGTGAGCATGTGGTGCTTGGACGGCGCGAGACCGCGACCGGGGCGGCCCAGCGGAACGTTCGCGGCCACCTTGCGGTCGATCTCGGAGTCGCTGGTGTCGCCGAGACGCAGCTCGAGCTTGGAGCCGAACGTGTCCCGGATCGCGGTGCGGAAGTCCATCCAGCGCGTGGTGGTCACGATCAGGTGCACACCGAACGTGAGCGCCCTTCCGGCGAGCGACTGGATCTCGAACTCCATCTCGTCGAACTCGGCGCGGATGGTCGGCCAGCCGTCGATGATCAGGAACACGTCGCCGTAGCCGTCATCCGCCCTTCCCTGCGCGCGCAGGCGCCGGTACGTCTCGATCGAGTCGATCGCGTTGGCGGTGAAGTAGCGCTCGCGGGCGTTGACGATGCCCACGACCTCCTGGAACATGCGTCGCAGCACGTCGGGCTGGTTGCGGCCCGCGACCCCGGCGACGTGCGCCATCTTCGAGAACGGCACGAACGTGCCGCCGCCGAAGTCCATCACGTAGAACTGCACCTCCTGCGGAGTGTGCGTCAGGGCGATGCCGGTCAGCACGCTGCGGGCGAGCGTGCTCTTGCCGCTGCGCGCACCGCCGACGATGGCGAGGTGTCCGCCGGCTCCGACCAGGCTCATGGTCAGGCTGTCGCGGCGCTGCTCGAGCGGACGGTCGACGATGCCGAGCGGGATCGTCAGCGGGCCGGCCTGACGCCAGCGCGGCGAGATCAGGCCGAGCTGCGGATCCTCGACCAGATCGCCGAGCATCTCGTCGAAGGTCGCCGGCACGTCCAGGGGCGGCAGCCACACCTGGTGCGCGGGCGCACTGCGGCCCTTCATCAGCGAGACGGCGATGTCGAAGGTCACGCGCTTCTCGGGAGCCTCGGCTCCGCCCACCTCGGGCACGGCCTCGGGCTCCTCCACCGTCTCCTGCACGATCACGGGCGCCGCGGTGAAGGCGCGCGCCTCGATCGCGCGGACCGGCTGCTCGAGCTCGGCGACCTCTGGCGCCGTGCCCGGGCGCCGGCGGCGCGTCTTCGGCGGCGCGGAGACGTAGGCGGCACGGAACTGCGTGAGGGTCTCGGCATCCGACTTCAGGATGCCGTGACCGCCGCCGCCGGGCAGGGTGAACGCGTCCGGGACGCCGATGACGGCGCGCGAGTCGGCGCCGGAGAACGTCTTGAGGCCGATCCGGTACGACAGGTGCGAGTCCAGCCCGCGCAGCTTGCCCTCCTCCAGCCGCTGGGTGGACAGCAGCAGGTGCACCTGCAGCGAACGGCCCAGACGTCCGATCGCGACGAAGAGCTCGGTGAAGTCGGGCTTGGCGGACAGTAGCTCGGAGAACTCGTCGGCGACGATCAGCAGCGCGGGCAGCGGCTTCAGATCGGTGCGTCCGCCCTTGCGCGCGGTCTCGTAGTCGGTGACGTTGGCGAAGTTGCCGGCGTCACGCAGCAGCTCCTGACGGCGCGTCATCTCGCCCTGGATCGCGTCCTGCATGCGATCGACCAGCGTGAGGTCGTCGCCGAGGTTGGTGATGACGGCCGAGACGTGCGGCATGTCTGCCATGCCCGCGAACGTCGCACCACCCTTGAAGTCGATGAGCACGAAGTTCAGCGCCTCGGAGGAGTGGGTCAGCGCGAGCGAGAGCACCAGTGTGCGCAGCACCTCGGACTTTCCGGATCCGGTCGCACCGATGAGCATGCCGTGCGGGCCCATGCCCTGCTGAGCGGACTCCTTGATGTCCAGGATCATGGGCTGACCGGTCGCCGTCAGGCCGATCGGAACGCGCAGCCGGTCGCGCGCCGAGCGCGGCTTCCAGGCCTCCTCGGGATCGAAGTCGCGCACGTCGGGCAGACCGAGCAGGTCGGTCAGCTCGGCGGAGATGGTGCGCGCGCCGCCGCCTGCGGCATCCTCGTCCTGCGCGGACTCGCCGAGTCCGGTCAGACGGCGGGCGACGGCCTCGGCCGACGCGATGCCGAGGAAGTCGGGCGTGGCCTGCACCGCCCCGTAGCCGCGACGGGCGACGGTGAGCTGCGAGCCGTTCTCGCCTTCGATGATCAGGCGGATGGTGAGCGGATCGGTGAGCTCGGCCCAGTTGCGCGCGATGTCGATGACCGTCACGCCGTCGACGCCGCCCTCCTCGGCGAGCGGATGCCCGGGCGGCAGCTCGACGCCGTCGGTCACGATGACGAGGTGCGGGAGCACGGTGCCGCCGCGCCCGCTCGCGATGCCGCGGGAGCGGATGTCCACGACCAGGGGCTCGATCTCGTGCCAGGACGAGCCGATCCGGCGGGCGCCGCCCACGGCATCCGTCCTGCTGTCGGACTGGGCGTGCGGGAGCCACTTCGCCCACTCCCAGTACGGCAGGTCGGTGCCCGCCGCGATGACCGCGATCTGCAGGTCCTCCGGGGCGGCGAAGGTCGCCAGGTGCGCGACGATCGCGCGTGCCAGGCCGCGTCCGCGGACCGTGTCGCCGACGATCTCGAGCCGGCCGCAGGTGCCGAGGTCGAGTCCGAAGGGCAGGTCGGGGACCTGGTCGTGCGTGAGCACGAAGCGATGCGCGGCGGAGGCACTGACCGGGTCGAGCTGCGCGAGTGCGGGGATCGGCGCCTCGTCGAGGGTCATGGCGAGGGGCTGCGTGGCGGTGCCGATGCGGGCGACGAGGAACTCCGGGCTGCCCGTGGTGTGCTCCCAGACCCGGGAGCCCTCCTCCACGATGAACGGCAGCGTGTCCGGGGCCGGCAGCATCCACTCCTCGTACCGCCGCTGACGCGTGGCGACCTCGCGCACGGCGTCCCGGGTCTCGGCGAGGTAGGCGAGGTACTCGCGACGGGTGTTCTCCACGTTGGTGGAGTGCTGCGACTTCTGCCGCCACATCTGGCCGCCGACCATGGACAGCGCCATGAACAGGAACATGCCGCCCATGATGTAGGTGCGCGTGGCGTCGCCGCCCTGGGTGAGGGAGAGGACCGCGACGGACCCCAGGCTGCCGACCATCGGCAGGGCCATCATCAGGGTGTTCGAGGCACCTTCCGGTTTGGGCAGCTCCGGAGCCTGCTGCAGAGTGAGTTGGCCGCCGGCCGGCGGTTTCGGCGCACGGCGGATGCTGGTGGTGCTCACGACTGGCCCTCCTCAAGTCGCCTACTATCATGTCAGGGATGCCGACATGAACCGGTGTCGCACGGAGGACGTCGAGGGGCGGGGGATGTCAGCGAAGACGATTCGCCTCACCGTGGCCGACGCGCACAGCCGTCATGACCTGGTGGTCCCGGCCGATTCCACGGTCGCCGAGCTGCTCACGGTCGGCGGCGTCGATCTGCAGCGCTATGTCGGAACCACCACCTCCGGTGCGGCCATCGAGCTCGACAGCGAGGTGTCGGCCACCCCCGGCGACGGCGGCGTGATCTGGCTGCTCGACCGCACCGCTGCGGCGGAGACCGGCAGGGCGGCGCGGTCCGCCAAGGAGGCCTCTCCCGCCGCGCGCTCGCGCCAGCACTGGACGCTGCTGGCGCTGCTCCTCGCCATCGCCCTGGCGATGGTCGCCTGCACCGTCATCTCCCCGGGCCCCGTGACGATCTCGGTCTCCGCCGCCGTGCTTCTCGCCGGTGCACTGGTCATGCTCGGACAGCCCGTGCACGGCCGGAACACCTATGTCGCCTACTTCGCCCCCACGCTGGCTGCGGCCGCCGGCGCCCTCGCGCTCGCGTCGTTCGCCGACGCCGGCGCGATGATGGCGGCCGGTGCCGTCGCGGGCGCCACCGTCGCGTGCGCCCGGCACGCTCTCACCCGCGCCCACGGCCGGATGTCGGCGGGCAGCACGGCGGTCATCGCGGTGATCTGGTCGGTGCTCGCCGTGGTCAACGCCGCCGCCTTCATCGCCGGCATCCCCGCGGCCGTGATCGCCGCGGTGCAGGTCGCCGCGGCGGCGCCGCTCTTCCACTACATGCGCGGATCCGCACTCGAGGTGGCTGCGGACGACCTGATCGACACGCCCTTCGTGATCCGCGACGCACAGGGGATCCGCGCTCGCCCGCCGGCCGAGCCCTCGCCCGTGCATGCCGAGGGGGCCGCCGGGCAGTACCGGCTGGCGCGCTGGCGGTCGGAGGCGGGCATCGTGATGGCCTGCGCGCTCGCGCTGCTGTCGAGCCTGTACGCGGTGCCCGCATTCGCGAACGGGTCGATCGAGGGCTGGTGCGTGCTGGGCGGCACGCTGGGCATCGGCTGCTACTTCCTCCTGACCTCGCGCAAGCTGCGCGACGGCCTGTCGCGCGGTGCGGCCCTCGCCACGGGCACCGTGCTGGCCGTGCTGGCGACGGCGACCCTGGTCACGGCGCTGCAGTTCAGCGCGCTGCTGGTCGCGGTCATCCTCGTCCTGGCGGGAACGATCGTCGGATGCCTGACCGTCCCGCTCTCGGCGGACTGGCGCTCCCTCGGCTGGTCGCGCACCGGCGACATCCTGGAGGGCCTGACGCTGGCCCTCGGGCCCGCCGCACTGCTGTACGGCTCCGGCATCGCCGGACAGATCCTGGAGGTCTTCTCATGACCTACGCCCCTCCGATGGCGCCCCCGTCGCGCGGGGGCGCGGTTGCGCCCGGCGCCCAGACGGCTGTGCGGGTGCAGGCGACGGCGGGTCAGCGCGCCGGCGCGTACATGATCGACGTCGCGATCGTCGCGATCGTCGCCGTGCTGGTCTGGCTGGTGAGCGGGTCGCTGTTGCTCACCGCGGTCGTCGTGGTCGAGCTCTGGGCGATCGGCTGGATCTGGGAGGGGCACACCGGCGGGACACCGGGGAACCTGATCTGCGGCATCCGCACGGTGCGTCGCGATTCCGAGGTCACCCTCGGCGCGAGCAGGCTGTTCCCGCGCAGCCTGGTGATGGGCGTGGCCCACATCGTCCCGATCCTCCTGCCGGTGGGACTCGCCGCCTCGGGCGCGCTCGACGGCATGGCCGGCGCACGGATGATCGACGTGCGCAAGGCGCGCCTGGCTCCGGCAGGAACGGGGCGCACTCCCAACCTCGAAGCACGCGTCATCGGAGCCGGTGGGCCGGGGGTCATCGGCTCGGAACGCGCTCTCATCACGAACACCCCGCTCGCACGCACGCCCGCCTCGCAGGCGCCGGGCGCGGCGACGACGGGCGCCGCAGCCGCGGCATCCGCTCCCGTCGCGCCGCCGCAGCCGCAGGTGCCCGAGGCGGGCACCGTCCCGGTGTTCGAGCTGTCGGACGGCACGGTGATCCGCGCGACCGGCCTGGGCTTCATCGGACGCGCGCCCCGCGCACCCGAGTCGATCCCGGATGCGATTCTCGTGCGCGTTCCGGACGGGGCCCGTTCGCTCCCGCGCACGCACGCCGCCTTCGGCATCGAGGACGGCGACCTGTGGGTGCAGGACCTCGGCTCCGCGAACGGCGCCTCGGTGCGCCACCTCGGCGGCGGCGTGACCGACCTGGCATCGCAGACGCCGTACTTCCTGGTTCCCGGTGACGTCCTCGTGCTCGGCGGTGACGCCGAGCTGGCCTTCCGCCGCGTCGTGGACCGTTCGGCACCGCCGGCACCGCGACCGCAGCCCACGCCCGCGCCCGCGCCCGCGCAGGTCCCGCCCGCCGCATCCGCCCTCCCCACGCCGGCTCCGACCGCTCCCGTGGACGCTCCTGTCGAGGCTCGCTCGGTCGAGGAGGCGGCGGCGGAGACCGTCATGGCGGCTCCCGCAGCACCCGCGGTCGCCGTCGTCGCCCTGCAGTTCCAGGACGGCACCACGGTGCCGATCCGCGGCATCGGCTACATCGGCCGGGCGCCCAGCCTCCCCGCCGGCGAACGTCCGGATGCCGTGCTCGTCGCGGTGCCGGACGGCGACCGCTCGGTGTCGCGCACGCACGGCCGCTTCGGCATCGTGAACGGCCAGACCTGGTTCGAGGACCTGGGCTCGGGGAACGGCTCCACGCTCCGCACGGGCGACGGCCGGTCGGGCCCGATGACCCCGCACCAGCGCTTCGGTCTCGTGCCGGGCATGGTACTGCAGCTGGGCGACTGCGTCGTCCGCGTCATCGAAGGCTGAGATCCTCCGCGCGAGAGGGGCTGGACAGACGAAGCCGCCCACCCGCTGAGTGCGAGTGGGCGGCTGTCGTCTGTGTCTCAGTTCACCAACCGAGTTCTTCCCGGCCGTCGGAGCTCGAGCTGCCTGCGGAACCGGCGGCCCCGAGATCCGGCTCGACGCCGTCGTCCTCAGGATCGACCGAGAACGCGAACAGGTCCTGACCGCGACGGCGCTTGCGCTTGTCGCCGCTGCCGCCACCGGCAGCACCACCACCGGCCATCATGCCGCCTCGTCCACCGGCTGCGCCGCCGGACTGCGCGACCACTCCGCTCGCGCCTCCTGCTCCGGGGCCACCCGCAGCACCGGCTCCGGCGCTCATGCTGTTCAGTCCGCCGACCGCGCCCAGACCACCTGCGCGGAGGCCGCGAGCCAGCGCTGCGCCGCCGACGCCTCCCGCGGCCCCACCGGTCACGCCGCCGACGCCGCCGGGGTTCGTCCCACCGCCGCCCGGCAGCTGACTTCCGGGGCCCACAGGGCCGCCGGGGCCTCCAGGATAACCAGGGCCGCCAGGTCCGCCAGGCACCGTCCCGCCGCCACCGCCGTCGACATTCGGCGGGTCGTTGGGGTCGTACGGCGGGTCGTACGGGGGACGATACGGCGGATCCACGACGTAGTGCGGCGGACGCGGGTCTACCACGTACTGCGGCGGACGCGGGTTGTCCGTGCCACCGGTTCCACCGGGGCCGATGTACTGACCGCCGCCTGAGCCGCTTCCCGAGCCCGTGCCGTCGGTGCCACCGCCCACACCGCCGTAGTTCGAGGAGCCGTCTCCGGTGCCGTCACCGCTCCCCGGGTCCTCCGTCGAGGGCTTGGGCGGGTCGTACTTCGAGACCGGCATCTGGTCGATGAGCTCCTGCAGCCGCGCGTCGAGTGCGACCGCCATCTTGCGGGCGGCCTCCTCCTGCTCCGCCTCCGCCTGATCCTGGTAGTACTGCTTCGCCTCCGCGGACGTCATCATGACACCGGGCGAGACCTGAACCGGGCTGTTGGTGTCGCTCGCCTTCTGCACCGTGTTCTGCTGATCTGCGGTCAGACCCGGCTCGGGCAGCCCCGCCACCCCGGAGGCGGTCTCGTGCATCGCCTGATCGGCAAGGCCGACCAGCTTGCCCAGCTCCTTGTGGTAGTTCGCGACCTCGTCGAGATCGGCGATCAGCCTTGTGAGGTTCTTGTCGATCGCCTCGCCGAGCGGACCGCCGAAGCCCTCCGAACCCACCGCCTTCCGCAAGTTCACCGACACGGCATCGAACGCCGCATCCACGTCAGCCCGCTGCACGGCCTGGTCATTCTGTATGCTAACGACACCGAAGCTCGTCCTATTGACCTGAAGCCTGCCGAGGCGCTCCACATTCTGTCCCATGACGTCCTCCGTTCAGACCGCGATCGGGCCGTTGGGCTTGGTGAACGTACCAAAGGCGTTGGCGAGGATCACCTGGTACCCCTGCTTCTGATCTGCATCCAACTGATCGGTCTCATCGATCGCCTTGACGAGGTTGTCGCGGATCACGAAGAGCCGCTTCAGGATGTCGTTGACGGCAAGCTCTGACGAGTGGTAGCGCTCCTTGAGCACACTTGTGAGGTCGACGCACTTGCCATCAGCGGTCCAGAGCGCCGGCGTCTGCCCTTCCTGAAGACTCGCCAGGTTCTCCTTCGCCTTGCCGATCTGCTCGGCACTGCTCAAGACACGCTTGACCTGATACTCGACCACCTCCCGGTCCATCGACATCGTCGAAACCGGTGGTATCAACTTGATGACCACGACACGCCCCCTCTGCTACTGTCCGCGACGATCCTAACCCGGCATCGCGTCGTCTTCCATGGGGAGCATTACCCACCCTCGGGCACGACAGTCACTGATCCGTCGGCTTCTGAAGGGAGGCATCGCACTCGACGGTCGCGTCCAATCCGACCTGAACGGCATGATCCTTCACCGCACCGGTCGTGTTGTCCACGCCCTGAGCGACGTCACGCAGCACCTCGTCTGACACGTCCGAATCATAGAAGTGCTCGCCGATGCACGTGAAGAACTCGGGGTTGTCGTCGTACTGGTGGAAACCCCCCTCGTTGATCAGGATCTTCCACCCCTTGCCGATGGCCTCAGCGGAGGGTCGTCCCTCGCTGTCTCCTGTCGCGGGCGGGTCGGAGGGCTGCGTGCTGGTGGCCGAGGTGGACAGATCGGTCGGCGGGTCAGGGATGTTTGCGATGGCGGTGGCCGCGATCGTGAACAGCAGCACGACAACCCCGACGATGCCGCCGACGACCGACAGCGCGATGCCGACGATCGAGGGCCACTTGACCGTGCCTCGCTTGAACACCGCGATCAGCGACACCACGAACGCCGCCAGCAGGACGAAGGACCCGATCCCGAACGTCACGAAGTTCGGGATGCATACCAGGACCGTTCCCAGTACGGCGAGCCCCAGGCCGATGAATCCGAGCGTCGGAGCCTGCGCCGGCGCCGTGGATGCAGGTGCGACGGGCGCGTGAGCCGGAGCGGCATCTGCGTCGGAACCCGCCGCAGGAGCAGCCAAGTCACCCGCGGACGCTGCGGGGCCATCCGCCGCGGCACCGTCACCCGCAGGAGCGTAGTTCTCCGTCCACCGCGAACCATCCCACCACCGCTGCCGCCCGGAACCATCGTCATACCAACCCGCCGGAGCGCTCATCCACATCCTCCTCGTCGAAACCACCCACACGCCTCAGACGCACAGCCCCACCTGGTCAGTGTCTGGGAATCGGTTCAACCTCACGTACGGTGCGATTCACGCATCACTACTGCGTCGAGGAGCGGCACTCGCCGAGCGCTTCTGTTCCGATCTGGATGGCCTGATCCCGAATAGCGCCCGTCGTGTTGTCCACGCCCTCGGCAAGGTCACGCAGCACGTCGACGGGCAGATCCGAGTCATAGAAATGCTGACCGACGCACGTGAGGAACTCGGGCTTGTCATCGTACTGGTGGTAACCACCCTTATTGATCATGATCTTGTACCCTTTGCCGAGCGCTTCGGGCGAGGGGCGTCCGGCGCTGTCGCCGGTAGCGGGCGGGCCGGAGGGCTGCTCGGCGGCAGGGCTGGAGGACGGTGCCGTCGGGAGGTCGGGAGTCGGGATGCTCGCGATCAACGTGAACACCAGCACGATCACACCCACGACCCCACCGATGATCGACAGGGCGATACCCACGATCGAAGGCCACTTCACCGTGCCCCTCTTGAACACGCCGACCAACGACACCACGAACCCCGCCAACAGCAGGAACGACCCGATCCCGAACGTCACGAAACTCGGAACGCACACCAGTACCGTGCCCACCATTGCAAGGCCCAAACCGACGAAACCCAGAACCGGCGCCGGCTTCGGCACCACAGGAGCAGGCGCGCCAGCCGCATATGCCAGAGCTGCAGGCGCCGCGGCAGCCTCGGTGTCCGCAACAGACGGTGAGGAGTCACCGACCGGAGCGCCTTCGCCCGCAGGAGCGTAGTTCTCCGTCCACCGCGAACCATCCCACCACCGCTGCCGCCCGGAACCATCGTCATACCAACCCGCCGGAGCGCTCATCCACATCCTCCTCGTCGAAACCACCCACACGCCTCAGACGCACAGCCCCCATGACGCGAACACGTCCCTACGTGTATACCAGGCGAACCCTGATGCCTGCGCCCGCGGCTGCCGAGCAGACGGCCCCGCCGGGCTGGATCGCATGCGTCACCGGTGTCCGGCCGGACCTGGTCGCCTGACCCGCCCCGATCACTCCTGAGGGACGCATCCCATGCCGGCCTCGAAGAGCACCGACTCCAGGGTTGCAGCTTCGTCGCCCGCCACATCTTCTGTGATGACCTCGCCCGCGGCGATGTGACGAAGGAGCGCATCCGACAGGTCGGAGTCATACAGGGCCTGCCCGATGCAGGCCTGGGCCTCGGGCGTTGTGAATCCCTCCAGGTCCACTGCGTCCCTCAGGCCTGCGACGTATCCCTTGCCGATGGCCTCAGGCGATGGCCGCTGCTCACCTGCATCCGCCGACGGCTCGTCGGAAGGCACCGCGCTGACCGCGGACGTGGGGAATGGCGAGGACGCGGCGTCGATGATCGCCGTCGTCAGCGCGAAGATCACCACAGCCGTGAACACGATCGCCCCCACGATCCCGCCGATGATCGACAGGCAGATTCCCACGATCGACGGCCACTTCGCGGTGTTCTTCCGGAACACCGCGACGAGCGAGACGATGAACGCGGCGATCAGCACGAGCGCGCCGAGAATGAAGGTGATCAGCAGCGGGGTGCACGCCAGCGCCGTGCCGAGGACGGCGAGCCCCAGGCCGACGAAGCCCAGCGTCGGCGGCTGCCGAGGCGCGACAGGCGTCAGCGCTGGGGCATATCCCGGCGCCGCGTACTGAGGCCCCACGTGCTGGGGCGCGATGTGCTGCGGCGCCGCGTACTGCGCGGAGACGTAGGGCGGCGTACCGGCGGGGCCTCCCGCCGCCGTCGGTACTGCACCGTTCGCGGCGATGCCCGTGCCGGCATCCTCTCCCGGCGCGTACTGCTCGGTCCACTGCGAGCCGTCCCACCAGCGCCGTCGTCCGGAGCCGTCGTCGTACCAGCCTGCGGGAGTGCTCATCCGTACCCTCCTCATCGCCGCGCTGGACGCGCGACCCGATCGCGACGCGGGTCGCGTCGCTTCATGCCTCCACGGCAGCCGGTGTCAGAGCGTCGCTCCGACGGCATCCTGCGCCACGAAGGCGTCGAGCAGCTCGAGGTCCTCGGCCGTGACGATCCGTGCGCCGACCGCGTGCTCGACGATCCGCGAGCGTGCGGAGGCGAGCAGCTCGCCCTGCGCGTTGCGCTCCAGGCCCTGGATGCCCATCCGCGCGAACTTGCTGCACAGCGTGCCGACCCGGCGCTCCAGCTTCTCGAGCGGCCAGCCCAGGCGTACGGCCACCTGTTCCATCGACGGCAGCTGCACGGCGCCCTCGGCATCCGGACGCAGCATCGGCTCGGCGAGCGCCGTCAGCAGGATCCGCTGCACGGGCGAGAGCATCTCGGTGACCCCGTCGATCCCTGCACCGGGGTTCCACGAGGTGGAGACCTGGTAGTACGGAGCCTCGGCCGCGAGCGACAGCTCGTACGTCGTCTCACCGGCCGTGAACATCACCGTCGTCACACCGAACACCAGCGGCATCGTGGCACCCGGCGCGAGCCAGGCCTGCGCCAGCCCGTCAGCCGAGGCGACCGAGGCGGTGAGCCCTGAGCCGGCGTTCGTGAGCCACCACATGCCGTCGCGCTGCGCGATCTCGAGGAACCGACGGTGCACGTACGGATTGTCGTCGATCGACAGGTCCGTGCCGCGCCCGATCACGAACGTGGCACCTGCGGGGATGCGCTCGCGGCGACCGCCGAAGTCGAGCATCAGGGCGCCGCCCTGTGCCGTCTCGGCGCCCCCCGGCTGCGAGAGATCCGTCATGCTCACGCCGCCGTGTGACGCGGCCAGGCCCCACCGGGGAATGCGCTCGTCGACGCCAGGGCGTTCGTGACGTTCACCACGAACGACGACGTGGCCTGGCTGGCCGACGTGATGGCGCTGATGGCGTCCACCAGGAAGGTGATGAACAGGCCGACGGCACCCACGATGGTCACGATCGCTGCCGGCGCGGTCACGACACCGGCAAGCTCGGCGGCGGTCGCGATCACGCCGACGACCAGAGAGCCGACAGCCCCGAGGAACCCGATCCAGAAGTTCTCGATCGCGCCGGCGAAGCTGTCGAGCTGGGTGTTGATCATCTGGCACTTCGAGAGCACGTCGTCCGCGGCAGGCTTCTGCTGGTCGACGCGGAGCCGGTAGGCGTTGTAGGCCTTCCCCTCCCAGTTGCCGGTCGTCGGGAGAGCGGTCGGCAGCAGAGTGGCGGTGCACTGCTGAGCCGGCGTGCCCACGCTCTGCACCCAGTCCAGGCCGGAGTTGCGCAGGGTGGACGGGCTTCCGACGTAGGCGAAGACCTCGGCGACCTTGTCGATCGCTTCGTTCACCTTGGCGAACATCTTGTCGAGCCAGGCGTTGATCCGCTCCATGATCCCGTCGGGAAGCACCAGGTCGAGCAGACCGGAGATCCCGCCGTTGATGATGTCGACGACCGTGTCGATGAAGCCGGTGAAGCGATCGAAGTCCGACTTCGACTTCTCCGCGTTCTGAGCGGTCATGTCGCTGCCGCCGCTGTGCGTGCGGCCGCCCCCACCATGCGTAGTCATGTCAAACCTTCTTCCTGCTTGTTCGATTCACGTTCAGTTGCTCAGCCGGGTCGACCAGGCCGGAGCCGCCGGGTCAGCCGGCAGCGGGCGGGACTCGGCATCGATCGAAGCCGAGAGGTGCGACTCGTCGGATCCAGTGCGGAAGTCCGGTCGCGAGTCGCCGACCAGGTCGTCCGCTCCGGGGCGCACATCGGGGAGAGGCTCGCCCACGATGCGGTTGTCAGGGGCGGGCACGGGCTCGGGGCCGCCATCGATGTTGCCGTCGGGCGTGGTCGAACCGTCCGTGCCTGTCGAGCCATCGGTGCCCGTCGAACCATCCGTGCCGGTCGAGCCATCGGTGCCCGTCGAACCATCCGTGCCGGTCGAACCATCCGTACCCGTGGAACCATCGGTGCCCGTCGAACCATCAGTTCCCGTCGAACCATCCGTGCCGGTCGAACCATCAGTTCCCGTCGAACCATCCGTGCCGGTCGAACCATCCGTACCGGTCGAGCCGTCCGTGCCGCCGTCGGTGTTCGGCGGGGTGTCGCCGCCGTCCGATCCGACTTCGGCCACCGGCTGGTCGACAGCATGGTCGGCGATGCCCTGGCCCGAGGCCTCATGGTGCAGCTCGGCTGCCTGGTCGCGGAGGTCCGCGGCCTTGTCGCGCAGCTCTGCGGCGTCCTCACGGGCATCCGCAACCTCGTCGGCGGCGGCGTCGCGGGAGTCCTCGAGCTTCTCGATCTGCTCGCGGATCTCGGCGGCGTCGGCGCGCTGCGCGGCTGCGTCTGCACGCAGCGCGGCAGAGTCCGTGCGGCTCTGCAGAGCACCCGCCGGGTCACCGGCGGCATCCTGCTGCTGCGCCTTCAGGTCGAGCTCGGTCGCCTGCCGCTCGAGGTTCGTCGCGCTCTGGTCGAGGTCCTTGGCCTTGGCCTCGAGCGCGTCGATCTGCTTGTCGAGGGCGTCGACCTGCTCCTGCGCCTTGTCGGCGTGCTGGTCGGCCTGGTCGGCCTGCCTGTCCAGCGCGTCGGCACGGGCGTCCAGCTGATCGGCCTTGGCATCGGCCTCGGCGCGCGCCTGGTCGTCTGCGGAGAGGTCGCCGTCCAGCGAGCCGTCCACGCGCGGGTCGTCGACGGAGCCACCGCCGCCGAGGCTGCCGCCGCCACCGCCGCCACCGCCGCCGCCACCACCGCCACCGCCACCGCCACCGCCGCCGGAATTGTTGTTGCTGCTGCTGGAGCTGCCGGGATCGTTCTTCTTCTGCTCTTCCTCGGACGTCTGGACGGTCCTGTCATAGTCGTCAGCCGTCAGACGAAGCGAGTCGGCGAAACCCTTGTGCGCCTCAGGAGCGCTGTGCAGCAGCTGCGCCATCGTCACCTGGAAGTCCGCGTACGCCTGGGCCGCATCGACGCCGAAGAAAGTGAACGCCGACGCATCGATCGTCAGACCGTCGGCCGCGCCGGCGATGGTGCCGTAGCTGCTCGCCGCTTCGTCCCACAGACCGGCGTCCTTGCGCAGGTACGACGTCTCGACGTCGACCTTTCCCTCCTCGCCGAACGACGATGCTGCCGGCTGCGGCGAGGGCTCCGGAAGAGCGGACTCCCCCTCGATCACCGGCAGCTTGTCCGGCAGGTCGTCGGTCAGGTCCGAGATGCCGAGATCCGGGCCTCCGAAGAGGTGGGACCCCGCGCTCACGATCTCGTCGATCGGCGTGGCCGCGTCGACGACGTTGCCCAGCGCACCGATGAGGTCGCCCTCCATGATGTTCTTACCGGCATCGATGATCTCGTCGACCGGGGAGGCGGCGTCGATGACGTCACCCAGAAAATCTCCAAGTCCCATTGCTCTGCTCCTTATCTCAGCGGATGCTGCCCATGCGGCGCAGCATTTCCTGAGGATCCCGGGTCATCTCCATCAGCCTCTGAACGGCCGGGAAGCCTTCGTACGTGTTCTGGCGGTCCTGAGCCGACATCGTCATCACGTTGTTCATGGCTCGGACGATCTCGCGCTCGATCACCCCGTCATTGGTGTTGCGCACCCAGCGCTCGTCGAGAGTGATCCCGGTGATGGTCGTTCCGCGGCGCGAGACCGTGACCGTCTTCGCGGAGTTGACCGCGTCCCGGACCTGGCTGCCCCTCTGGTTCACCTTTTCGAGGTAGGCCTCGCGCTGGTCCCTCGCCTCGTCGATCGCATCGAGGATCTCGCTGCGCGCCTCCGCCGCCGAACTCGTCGTGGGGTCGCCGAGCTGGAACTGCGGCGCGGGGATCGTGACTGGGGTGTCGTCCTCGTCCTGCTCCTCGAAGCCCCCCATCAGCTGATCGAATCGCTTGCCGAGCGCGGTCTGGTAGCACAGGCTCACCACTGCGCCGAGTCCCGCTTCGCCGATCGTGTCGCGCCAGTCCTCGTCGAGGACGAGAGCCTCGACCGCACCGTTCTTGGCGAGGGTCAGCTTCACGGCCTTCCGATCATCCTCGACCGTCACCGGGGTCATCTGCTCCGCCGCGGTCGCAACCGACCTGAGCTCGCGCTGCAGCTCTGCTGCGGTCTCACGCAGCTCCGCCATCAGGCGACCGGCATCCGCCATGTCCATGCTCACGTGGGACTCCCTACTGTCGTGGACCGTTGAAGCAATCCTACGAAGAGGCGTCCGAGCGCCATAGGGGGAGGACTCCCCATGCAGCGCTGCCCATCGGGCTCAGTCGCTGCCGCGACGGGAGCGGGCTCGAGCGAGCAGCAGCAGGATCACGGAGATCGTCGCCCCGGCCCCGAATCCCCAGCCCACGATCGCGCGGGCGGGGTCCAGCGGGTCGGCCACCGGATCGATGTCGACGACCCGGGTCGGCGCCGGAGAGGGCGTGAGCGCGCCGTGCACGGGCGAGGGCGGGCCGGGCAGCATCCCGTCGTCGGCGAGCGCCAGTGCCGCGGCGGGGCGGACCTCTCCCCACCCGACCGTGTCGCTGCGCTCACCCGGCGACACGCGCATGGCCGACTGGGTGAGGCGGAACGCCCACTGGTCGGGCGACTCGTTCGGGAAGCGTGCGGCGACCAGGGCGGCCGCGCCGGCGACGACCGCCGTCGCGTAGCTGGACGAGGCGGAGTCCGCGTTGAGCACGCAGTCCCCGCCGGAGATGTAGGCGGTCGGCATCGACTGCCCGGGCGCCGCGATGTCGACGTGCGGACCCGCGAACGAGGAGTCCGCGTTCCAGGTGCCGTCCTTCATCACTGCGGCGACAGCGAGGGCGCCGGGGAGCTCGCCGGGGTAGAAGTTGGTGGGATCCGGCCGGTTCGAGTCGGCGGTCTTGCGGTTGCCGGCGCTCGCGATCACCAGCGAGCCCAGCGAATGCGCGTAGTCCACGGCGCTGCGGTAGACGTCGGCGGATCCGCTGTCGGACAGCGACACATTGATGATCTTGGCGCCGTGCTCGGCCGCCCACCGGATGCCGGAGGAGACGGATGCCGCCGACGGCACCACCATGTCTCGCGAGGACCCGCCCGGTTCAGGAGCGGATTCGAACGCCCGGACGGGCATGATCTTCGCCTCGGGCGCGATGCCCACCACGCCGGAGCCGTCGATCTGCCTGGCGGCGATCAGCCCGGCCACGGCTGTGCCGTGCGCGGCGACATCGGTCGTGGAGGGCACCGAACCGTCGCCGAAGCTCGTGAAGCCCGGCACCAGGGCGCCCTGCAGGTGCGCGTTCCCCGCGTCGACGCCGGAGTCGACCACGGCGACGGTCACGCCGCTGCCGCGGCTGAGCGCCCAGGCCTCGTCCAGGCCGAGCCGCTTGACGAGGTAGCTGGGAGTGGGGGTGAACAGCCGCTGGCCCGGAGTGCACTGCTGATCCGCGTCGACGACGGGCGCCGCGGGAGTCGGCGTGGCGGCCTGCGCTCCGGCGGGGAGACCCAGGCCGAGCACCGCCAGCACGCCGACGGCAGCGGCAGCACTGCGCAGCGCGCGCCCGCGCATCACTTCGCCTGCCCCGGCGCCGTCCTCTGCGCGATCGCCTGACTCAGGGTCGGGCCCTGTTCGAGCAGCTGCGTCCAGGCGACCGGCACGGTCACTGCCTGCGTGGTCTTGTATCCCAGCAGCTGCAGGTCCGTGGCGGTCTCGACCGGGAAGAACACGCCCGACTCGGAGACGAAGCCGTAGGTGGACCCCTGGCCCGTTCCGCGTGCGCTCACCGCCACGCCGGCACCCGGCTTGACCTTGGTGCCCGGCTCCAGGTCGCGCGGGCTGTTCGTCACCGAGACGACCGGGCCCTCCGAAGTCGACTGCATCTGCAGGCACACGTCGGACGGGTTCTCGGGCTTGACGGGCTCGCGCTTGGGCCAGTCGCCGGGGAGCGCGTCGGAGTTCACGTCGCGGAGGTTCGTCGCCTCGGCGACCGTCATCGACACCGGTTTGATGCCGACGTACGCGGTGAGGAGCTGGCGCGCGAACGGGGTGGCGGGCACGAGCCGTCCCTTGCCGTCCACGATGTACTCGCCGACGACCTTGCCATCCGCCTGCGTCTGCACGGCCTGGCCGACGACCAGACCAGCGGTGCCCGTCTCGGCCTTCAGCTCGCCGCCGAGGTGCACCGCCAGCGGCGTTCCGGGCGTGACCAGGTTGAGCCACAGCGCCGACACCGTCGGAACCGCCTGCACGTCGTCGATGCCGAGGAAGACGCTCGCGACGACCGCCACGTTCTCCTTGTCGACCTTGTACCGCCGATCGCCCTGCACGAACCAGTAGCCGCCGTCGTCGTCCTTCACGAGCGCGGCCTGATTCGCCGCACCCGGCCGATCGCCGAGCAGGCGGGTCGAGATCTCCAGCGGGGCGTCTGAGGCCACGCAGCTGAGCCAGGCGCCGGTGTACTGCCGATCCGGGGCGGGCAGGTAGTCGGGGGCGTCCTCGATGCCCACCGGCATCGGGTCGCGCTTGATGTCGTCGAGCTTGCTCGCGGGCACTGAGGTGATCTTCGTCGTGCCGCTCAGCAGGCGGGCGCTCGCCAGGTTCCTGACCGGGTACAGCGTCTCGCCGATGGCGACGTAGCGCGATCCCTCGCCCTGCACGACGATGATCGCGCCCTTGCTCCAGTCCTTCGGCAGGTTGCCGGTGAACGTGCCGATCAGCAGGGAGACGATGATCGTCAGGATGCCGAGGGCGATGCTGACGACCACGCCGCGCAGCGGCTTGCCCGGGGGCAGTTCACGTCCGCCAGGCGCTCCGCTGGTGAAGGCGGTCTGGAGTCGTCGGCGGTTGAAGGCCTGGGCCTGGAGCAGCTCGGTCTTGGATGCCATGGATCAGAACCAGCCTCCGGCGATGATGGCCAGGGGGAGCAGCAGGGCGATCGTCGCCCACTCGGCGAAGTCGGCGAAGCGGGTCAGGCCGAGCCGCACCTTCGAGCTGAGCAGCACGATCACGATGACGCAGACGGCCGCGACGGCCAGCGCGATGACCAGGCCGCCGATCCAGCCGGGGTGGGAGATGACGGCCGCGACGATCACGAGGGCCACGCCGAGCAGCACGCCCGCGACCACGATCACGATGTCGAAGCGGGAGTACACCTGCCTGGTGCCCAGGAACATGCCGGCGTAGGTCACCGCGCACAGCAGCAGACCCCAGAACCCGGATGCGACGACGGGGACGGTCGCGACCAGCACGATCAGGCAGAGCGCGATGCGCAGCGACACCTGGTAGCGGTGGGCACGGACGTAGAGCTTGGCGACCTGCTCCGGCGAGATGTGCGCGGGGGCGTCGTAGACCTCGGAGTCGTCCCGCGCCGAGACGACGCGCAGCGGCACGGAGGCCAGCGCCATCCACGGGGCGCCGAGTCCCGCGATGCCGGCGACCGCCATCGCAGCGGCCAGGGTCGCGGGGACGGGCGCGCCGAGCCAGGTGATGACGGCGCCGATCACGAGGAACACGACGCCGAGCGCGACCGGGATGAGACCGTACTCCCGGCGGCTCTTCAGCGCCAGCATGGTGACGACGCCGAAGACCAGCATCGCGGCGCTGCCGACGACGATCGGCAGCGCCCAGCCGGGGCCGCCCGGCAGCGCGGTGTATCCCGCGACGCCGGCGAACAGCGAGGAGACGAGCGCGAGGGACATGGACGCCTGGGTGGGCGCGCCGGTGCGGTCCATCACGAGCGCGCAGATCATGAGCACGACGGCGGCGGCTCCGGCGCCGGCGGCGGTGATGATCGAGCCCGAGTCGACCCAGGCCCACACCGCCGGGACGAGGCCCAGCAGCAGCAGCACGGATGCCACCACGGTCGCCGTGGTCACGGAGTTCTGCACCGACCAGGCGGGCGCGTTCTCCTCCACGACGTCGGCGACGGCCTCGACCAGGTCGTCATAGCGCTTGGGCACTGCGGCGCTCGCGCCCTGCTCGAGCACGAGGAAGTCGCCGTCGTGCACGGTCTGCGCGGTGAGCGTGCGGTCGGGATCCAGCGCGGAGCCGTCTGCCCTGACGAGACGGAACCCCGCGGATGCCGACATGCTGTCCAGCATCCGCAGACGTCGCGTCAGCGACGGGAGCACCTCCGCGACCGGGACGCCGCCGGGCACGCCCACGTCGATGCGCTCGGACTCCCACTGCACCGAGAGGCGCACGAGCTGCGACTGCGCGACAGCCGTCGTCTGGGGCGACATGAATCCCTGCTTTCGTTGAACCGCGCGTTTCACACTATCGCGCGCTCGATCTGCTCCTTGTGGCGTCCGGCCGACCGGTGCGTCGGACTAGGCGTCGACGTCGTCGTCGGGGACGAGAACCGGGGCGTCCAGCAGCGCCAGATCGTCCCTGGTGACCAGCCGGCTCGACACCGCGTGCTCGACCAGGCGCGCACGGCGATTGGTCGCGAGCTTGCCCTGCCCGCCGCGCATGCCCTGGACGCCGATGCGGTCGAACTTGTCGCAGACGTTGTCGAGCTTGCGGTTGAACCGCGTGCTCGTCCACCCCAGTCGTTCCGCGGCCTTCGCGGAGCTGGGGATCTCGCTCGTACCGGTTCCCTCGCGGCGCAGCACCGGCTCCGCCAGCGCCAGGATCAGCAGCTTCTGGCTCTCGGTCAGCGGCACGTGCCCGATCGTCGACTGGCCGCCGTCGGCCGCCTCGCGGGGCGCGATGCGGAACGCCGGGCCCTTCGCGTGGATCGTGAACTCGTACGTGGTCGGACCGGCGGTGAACACCACCGTGGTCTGTTCGAAGACGATCGGCAGTCGCGCACCGGGCGCGAGCCAGGCGTTGACTCCTCCCGAGGAGTCCGTCACCGTCGCGGTGAGCCGCGCTCCGACGTTGGACAGCCACCACAGCCCGTCGGTGTTCGAGATCTCCAGGAAGTTCCTGTGCAGGAAGAGATTGTCGTCGAGCTCGAGGTCGCCCTGCCTGCCGACGTGGAACGGCTCGTCGGGATCGAGCGCGAAGTACTCCCCCGCGTACTCCACCGTGATGTCCATCAGCCCACGCACCCCCTGACCGGATCAGGCGAGGAACGCCCGTCAGCCCTCTTGATCAGCACCTCGACGCAGGTCGCCCCGGTACGTGCTCCGTCCAGGGTGACGCTGGTCTTCTCCGTCGTCTGCAGAGTACCCGGCCCGTCCAGGGTGTACTCGTACCAGATGTACGAGTCGCCCTTCTCGGGGTCCGGGTTGGTCCAGGTGAACGTCACGACACCGGCATCGCTGGTGCCCTTCAGATCGGCGACGTTCGGCACGAGGCCCGCGATGGGGTCCTTCGGCTGCGGCGGCGCTGAGGTGGTCTTGTCGGGCGTGGGCGTCAGCCCCCCGGCCAGCGTGCTGGCGAAGACGATGCCCAGCACCACGGCGACGACGCCGACGACCGCGATGAGCCAGCCCCACCACGGCATGCCGCCGCGGCGGCGTCCGGTCTCGAAGAGATCGTCGGATGCCTGGGCGCCCGGCTGCACGGCATCCGCCTGGGTCGCCTGCGCGGCGGCCGGAGCGTGCGGTGCGACCATCTTGGGTCCGCCGCGCAGCACCGTGGCGTCGTCGTCATCGGCATCGGCGGTCGCGGGCGCGGCGGCTCCGCGCCGCTGCGTGCGCATCTGCGTCTCTTCCAGCGCATCCGCCGACGGACGGTCGAATCGCGGCACGTCGGGCGTGCTCGGCTGCTTCCGCACGGTGGTCGCGGAGGGGCGCGTGGCCGACTGCGTGTCCGGGTTGATCGAACGGACCTCGCGGACGCGCGTCAGACCGTCGTCGTCGTCCTCCAGCTCCTCGTGCGAGGGGTGCTCGTCGACGATGTCGATCGGCGTCACGGAGTGCGCGAGCTCGATCTGCACCTTCTGCAGCGCACGGGCGAACGCCACCGCACTCGGGTAGCGGTCCTCGGGCCGCTTGGCCATCGCCCGTGCCAGCACCGCCTGCAGGCTGTCGGGCACGTCGGCGCGATCCACCTTCGGAACGGCCATGCGCTCGATGCGCTCGATCAGATCGGCGCTGGAGTTGCGCTCGCCCTTGCGCTCGAACGGCGAACGGCCGGAGAGCAGCGTGAACACCGTCGCCCCCAGCGCGTACACGTCGGTGCGCACGCCGGTGGTCGGGTTCTCGGCGAAGGACTCCGGCGGCGACCACGGAATCGACATGCCCGCTGCCTCGCTGTCGGCGGCGGTGGTCGACGCGATGCCGAAGTCGGTGAGGGCCGGCCTGTTGTAGACCGTGACGAGGATGTTCGCGGGCTTGATGTCGCGGTGCAGCACGCCCGCGCGGTGCGCGGTCTCGACGGCGCCGCTGACCTGCACGCCGACGCGCAGCGCCTCGGCCACCGAGAACGGCTCCTTGCGGGTCCGCACCTGCAGGTTCGGCTTGGGGCAGTACTCCATCACGATGTACGGGCGGCCGTCGGCGGCGACGCCGGCCTGGTAGATCGTGACGATGGCGGGATGCGTCGACAGCATCGCCATCACGTTCGCCTCGTTGGTGAACTCCTCCGCGGCTCCGGCGCTCAGCCGGTCGGCCAGCAGCACCTTGACCGCGACCTCTCGCTTGGGCAGCTGCTGCTCGTAGAGGAACACGTCGGCGAACCCGCCGGTGCCGAGCGGCCGGAGGTACTCGAACCCCTGCAGCTCGGGAGGCGGAGAGGGAGCGCGCGTCATCGCAGCTCCTCGACGGTGACGGTCACGCCGTCTCCCACATCGATGACGTCGCCGTGCAGCACCAGGGTCTGCTCGCCCGGATGCAGGCGCACCGGGTCGGCGCCGGGACGCAGCAGAGTGGAGCCGTTGGTCGTGTGCAGGTCGATGACCACGACCGAGTCGCCCTCGGGGCGCACCTCGAGGTGGTTGCGGGAGATGTCGGACTCCGGGCTGTCGACCGCGATCAGGTGCGGCATGGTGCTGCCGCTGGTGCGGGTGGAGCGCGGCTTGCGCCCGATGATCACCGTGCGGTCCAGATCGACGACCTGCCCCGTGGAGAGCCGGATGCGGGCGCCGGATGCCGCGACGGGCGCGTTCTCGAAGACCGGGATGGCCTCGGTCGGGGCGTCGGGCGCGGAGGTCGCGGCCTCGGCGCGCAGGCGCCTGGCCTCGGCCAGCGAGATCGTCGCGCCGTCGTGGTCGCCGATGTCACCCTCCGGGTCGGTCTGCAACACTGCCCCGGGGAGCGGGGGTGCCGGCGGGATCGGCGTGACGAAGCCCGCCATGGTCTCGGCCACGTGCGGGGAGTCCTCGTCCGCCGCGGGAGGGGCGATCGTGGCGGCCACGTCGGGCGTGATCGTCGCGTCCAGGTCGGGCGTGATCGTCGCGCCCAGGTCGGGCGTGATCGTCGCGCCCAGGTCGGGCGTGATCGTCGCGCCCAGGTC
>ERZ778022.831-NODE-831-length-55174-cov-10.481885_pt1 | contig 55174 bp, 51 predicted proteins | sample MGYA00375752_ERZ778022 | MGnify/ENA primary metagenome ERZ778022 (study PRJEB29350, sample SAMN05389826) | bioreactor metagenome | isolation source: Thiocyanate bioreactor | place: South Africa: University of Cape Town | collected 2014-04-04 ...
GCGCGTCGTCCAGCGTCGAGGTCAGCGGCTTGTCGCAGATGACGTGGATGCCGGCCTCGAGGAAGGCCTTGGCCGGGCCGAAATGCACATGGTTGGGTGTGACGATAGACACCGCCTGGATGCCGTCCTTGCGGGCGGATTCCTTGGCGGCCATCTCCTCGTACGAGGTGTAGATGCGGTCCTCGGCGAGGCCGAGGTTCTTGCCGCTTTCGAGTGCGGTCGCCGCGTTGGACGACAGCGCGCCCGCGACGAGTTCATAGTCGCCGTCGATGCGGGCGGCGACACGGTGAACGTAGCCGATGAAGGCACCGGTGCCGCCACCGACCATACCCAGGCGAATGCGCGGAGCGCCGTTCTCTGCCATTTTTGTTCCTGCTCCCTTGTGTTGTTGGCGAAAGTCCCGCCGCGCCCAGGGTGACACCCGGGCGTGGTGGGACCCCGCGCCTGTTCTTCAGCTCAGACCGAGAATCTTGCGGTTGGCGGCGGTGTCGGTGCCGGACGCAGCGAAGTCGTCAAACGCCTTCTCGGTGACGTTGATGATGTGGCTCTGGATGAACGGCGCGCCTTCGGCCGCCCCCTGCTCCGCCGACTTGATGGCGCATTCCCATTCCAGCACCGCCCAGCCGTCGAAGCCGTAGGCCGACAGCTTACTGAAGATGCCGGCGAAATCGACCTGCCCATCGCCCAGCGAACGGAAGCGACCCGCCCGGTTCACCCAGGACTGGAAGCCCGAATAGACGCCCTGCTTGCCCGTCGGGTTGAACTCGGCGTCCTTGACGTGGAACATCCGGATCCGCTCGTGGTAGAAATCGATGTATTGCAGGTAGTCGAGCTGCTGCAGCACGAAGTGGCTCGGGTCGTACAGCAGGTTGGCGCGCGGGTGGTTGTTCACCCGCTCGAGGAACATCTCGTAGGTGGCGCCGTCGAACAGGTCCTCGCTCGGATGGATCTCGTAGCAGAGGTCGACGCCGTGCCGGTCGAACTCGTCGAGGATCGGGGTCCAGCGCCGGGCCAACTCGTCGAAGGCTTCCTCGACCAGGCCGGCCGGACGCTGCGGGAACGGATAGAGATAGGGCCAGGCCAGCGCGCCCGAGAAGGTGGCATGCGCCTTGAGCCCGAGGTTCTTCGACGCCGCGGCGCAGGCCTTGAGGTGCTTGACCGCCCATTCCTGGCGCGCCTTGGGGTTGCCGCGCACTTCGGGGATGGCAAAGCCGTCGCTGAGCGTGTCATAGGCCGGGTGCACCGCGACCAGCTGGCCGATGATGTGGCTGGCCAGTTCGGCGATCTCGAGCCCGTGGCTCTCGACGGTGCCCTTCACCTCGTCGGCATAGGTCTTGGAGGTCGCGGCCTTTTCCACGTCGACGAAGTGGGTAAGCCAGGTCGGGATCTGCACCCCCTTGTAGCCGAGCTCGGCGGCCCAGGCGCAGATATGATCCAGCGTGTCGAACGGCGCCTTGTCGCCCGCGAACTGGGCCAGGAAAATCGCCGGCCCCTTGATGGTGCGCATCAGAATACCTCCCTTGGACGACGCGGTTCCGCCGTCGGTTGTGCACGTACCTCAGGTCAGTCCGGATGCCTTGCCCGCTTGGAGTTCCGCATGTGGATGGAGCCGGGCCGCCGCTGACATGTCGGCAGCTACCTTCATGCTCGGCTCGGAACTGTCAAGGTGATGGCGAGGGGGAAACGGCCGCTCCCCCTACTCCGTCTTGACCTCGGTCGACGGATCGCCGTCCACGGCAGATGCGAGCATGGGCGGCAGCTTGTCGATGATGTAGGCGATCGAGAGCGGCGACTGGAACCAGAGCGCCGACGCGAGAATACCCTTACCGTCATCGAGCCAGACGGAGCGTCCTTCCCTGGGCAGGCGCAGCGTCTGGTAGAGCGACATCGCCTCGATCTCCTGCTGCCTGGTGCTGGTCGAGCTATCGATGGGCCAGACGACGGCATCGAGGTCGATCATCTCGATCAGCTCGGGGCTGAGGCGGATCCAGCCGGTGTCGTCGGCGAGGCGATCGAGCGCCTCGGGGAACACCATGCCGAAGCTGAGCAGAAACCGGCTCGGGGCAGAGCTCGAGTTCCACAGGGTGAACTGGCCATCGCGGAAATCGGCAACGACCCCGGTCTTGCCGACGATCGAGGAAAACTCGTCCTTCACCGCTGTCGTGCGGGCGTCGAGATCGGCAATGATGGCTTCGGCCCTGCTGGTATCGCCGGCGGTCGCGAGGTCAAGCAGCTTCAACTGTTCCTGCCACGGCGCCTGCCAGACGGCAAAGCCGGCAGGTGCGGCGACGACCGGGGCAATCCTCGAGAGCTGCTGATACATCGCCTGGTCGAGGTCGTAGTAGGTGGCAACAATCAGGTCGGGCTTCTGCGCGGCCACCCACTCGAGGTTGGTCTCGGGGCTCATCAGCACCTCGGGCATGGCGCCAAGTTCCTGGCGCCTGGGTTCGGCCCACGGCCAGGTGGCATAAGGCTGGGCGCCCCACCATTCGTGCACGCCGATCGGCGAGACCCCAAGGGCGTAGAGGAAATCCTGATCGTTGTAACCGAGCGAGACGATGCGCTGCGGCGTGGCGGCGATCGTGGTCTCACCGAGGCTGTGTCTGACCGTGACGGGGAAGCCGGCGGCGTTGACCAGGGTGGCGATCAGGCTGAAGGCAACGGCGAGGAGGATAGGGACAGCGCGCATCGGATCACAAATATGAGTACTGTTGTCATGAATTCGATAGCGCGCTGGGCGATGGTTGGCAACGGAGCTTCCCGCTTTGGCGGGAATGCCCGGTGATCGTGGTCTGCCGTGGTGTCGGGGGATTGCCCAAAAGAAAAGGCCCGGACGGATGCCCGGGCCTTTCTCAATCTCAATGCTATCGGCTCAGCGCAGCAGGGCGCGGGCCTCTTCGATGCCGAGGGCGGCGGGGCGCTCGCAGGTGGTCTGGAGCGTGATCACCTGGCCGGTCTCGCCGGCGCGCAGGATCGAGGTCATGACGTCGACTGCATGCAGCGCCACGTCGAGATCGCAGCGCGCCTTCTTGCCGGTCTCGATCGAGTCCATCATGTCGCTCAGGCCGGCATTGCGGTAGTTGGCGCGCGGATTGGGCTTGTCGAGATCCTGGTTGGCCTTGCCGAACGGGTGATCCCACGGGGTCACCTTCTCCTTGTCACCGGCGCGGTTGGTGATGGTCACGTCGCCGTTGAAGAAGTTCGGATCGGGCACATAGACCGAACCTTCGGTGCCGTAGAGCTCGATATTGTGGTGGCCGTGGCTGGAGACGTCCCAGCTGGCGCCCAGCGTGATGATGGCGCCGGAGTGGAACTCGAGGATCGCGTGGATCGTGGTCGGGGTGCCGACCTTGATGAACGTGCCCTTGAACGGCGAGCCCTCGGTGGTCACCTCGCGCTCGGCGCGGGCCGAGCCGGTGAAGGCGGTGACGCGCTTGATCGGGCCGACGAGGCTGATCAGGTCGGTGATGTAGTAAGGGCCGAGGTCGAGGATCGGACCGCCGCCGGGCTGGAAGAAGAAATCCGGGTTGGGGTGCCAGTGCTCCATGCCGCGGCTCAAGACGTGCATGGTGCCCGAGGCGATCTTGCCGACCTTGCCCGAGTCGATGATCGAGCGGGCCTGCTGGTGGGCCCCGCCGAGGAAGGTATCCGGGGCCGAGCCAACCTTGAGCTTGTGCTCGTCGGCCAGCGCCTTGAGCTGGATGCCCTCCTCGACGCTGAGGACGAACGGCTTTTCGGAGTAAGCGTGCTTGCCGGCCGAGAGGATGTCCTTGGAAACCGAGAAATGGGTCGAGGGGATCGTAAGGTTCACGATCACGTCGATCTCGGAATTCTTCAGCAGCTCGTCGGGGGTCTGCGCCGCGACATTGTATTCCCCTGCCCGCTTCTTTGCGACCTCGGGGAGGATGTCGGCGATGGCGCGGACTTCGAGGTTCCTGAACAGCGGTGCAAGGCGCAGGTAGGCGGCCGAGATGTTGCCGGCACCCATGATGCCGACGCCATAGGTCTTGGTCCCGGTGGAATTGGCCATTGTCTTAGGCTCCGAGGGTCTTGATGAAGGCGATCGAGCGCGAGGCGAAGCGGTCGATATCGTTCGGGTTGTCGTGTTCGGCGACGAAGTACTGCGCCTTGGTCTCAGTGCGCACGATCGGCCACAGCGTCTTCCACGGCACGATGCCCTGGCCGGCATCGGCCCAGCCGTCTTCATCGGCGTTCTGGCCGGCAGGAGCGATATCCTTGACGTGCACGGCGACGATCCGATCGCCGAACTTGGGCAGCCAGGTCGCCGGGTCGGCCTTGCCGCGGACAATCCAGGCGACGTCGGCCTCGACATTTACCGCCGGCGCGGCCTCGAGCAGCAGGTCCATGGCGTACTTGCCGTCATAGGTCGCGAATTCGAAGTCGTGGTTGTGATAGCCGAAGGTCAGGCCGGCGTCCTGGAAGGGCTTGCCGATCTTCTGCAGCCGATCACCGAACGTCTTCCAGCCATCGGCCGAGGTCGGCCGGTCGGTCGGAGCGAGCCAGGGGCAGACGACGACCTTGATGCCGAGCGTTTCGGCGAGCTTCAGGGTCTTCGACGTGTCCTCGAGGTCGCCGAGGCTCACATGCGCGGTCGGCATCGTGAGGCCGTTGGCGTCGAGCTGCGCCTTCAGCGCCTGGGGGTCGGTGTAGAGCGAACCGTAGCCCTCGACATGGGTGTAGCCAAGCGCGGCAACCTTCTTGAGCACATCCGCCAGCGGGTAATTGCGGGCGCTGAACAGCTGAAAACCGATATCCATTATGAGGCCTCTTTCACTTCCAGGCGGTGACGGCGGCGATCGAACGCGATGCGAAGCGGTCGACGTCGGCGGGGTTGTCGTGTTCCATCACCCAGTAGCGGGCGTTGGTGTGGGCTTTGACGGCGTCCGAGAGCGCCTGCCAGTCGAGCGTGCCGTGGCCGACATCGGCCCAGCCATCTTCGTTGGCGTTCTCGCCAGCGGGCGCGATGTCCTTGACGTGCACGGCGTTGATGCGGCGGCCGTGCTTCTTGATCCACTCGATCGGATCGTGACCGCCCTTCACCACCCAGGCGACATCCATCTCCCAGTCATTGTTGGGCGCGATCTCGAGGATGATGTCCATCGGCAGCTTGCCGGTGGCGGTGGGGCGGAACTCGAAATCGTGGTTGTGCCAGCCGAAGCCGAAGCCGCGCTTGCGGAAAGACTCACCGAGCCTGGCGAGGGTCTCGCCCAGCTCGATCCACTTGCTGTCGCCCTGCCCGGCCTCGCGCTCTTCCTTGGGAATGGCCGGGCAGTAAAGGAACTTCATGCCGAGCGTTTCGGCAGTCTTCAGCGCCGCGTCGGTATCCTTGAGCTGCGACAGGCCGAAATGGCCGGTCGGCATGGTCAGGCCATGCTGCTTCAGCGACGCGGCGAGGCTATCGGCCTCGGCATAGAGCCCGCCAAAGCCTTCGACCTGCTTGTAGCCAAGCTTGGCGAGACGCCCCAGCACGCCGTCCAACGGCGGGAAATTGCGGGCGCTGTAGAGCTGGAATGAAAAGTCCAAAAGTTGTCTCCTCCAGTAATGCCACCGCCCCGGTCGTTGCCGGGGCGGCGCAATGCTGCTCTTGGTTGGGCTCGTAACACCTCCGCCGAGGCGCTGCTACGCGCCCGGTAAGGTGGATGAGCCGAAAGGTCAGATGCGGTTGCCGCTCGCTGCGTTGAAGACGGAGCCGCGTCCCGGATCGAAGCCGATCAGGACCTTCTGGCCCGGCTCGAGATGGACTTCGGCGGCGGCGCGGAAGGTGAGGGACTGGCCGGCGATCTTGGTCCAGGCGACGGTGTCGGCGCCCATCGGCTCGACGATCTCGATCTCCGATTCCATCTGCACCGGCATTTTGCGCGCCTCGTCGCCGACGACGATATGCTCGGGCCGGATGCCCAGGATCGAGGCGCCGTTGGTCTGGTTGGCGAACTGGTAGTTGGTGAGCGGGATGTTGGCCTGGCCATCGACGCTGAGCGTGGTGCCGCTCAGGTCGCCCTTGATGAAATTCATCGAGGGCGAGCCGATGAAGCCGGCGACGAACAGGTTGACCGGCTTGTTGTAGATGGTGTGCGGGTCGGCCAGTTGCTGGATCACGCCATTCTTCATGATGGCGATGCGGTCGGCCAGCGTCATCGCCTCGATCTGGTCGTGCGTTACGTAGATCATGGTGTTCTTGAGCCGGGCGTGTAGCCGCTTGATCTCGATGCGCAGGTCGTTGCGGAGCTTGGCATCGAGGTTGGACAGCGGCTCGTCGAACAGGAACACATCGACGTCGCGTACCAGGGCGCGGCCGATGGCGACGCGCTGGCGCTGGCCGCCGGAGAGCTCGACGGGCTTGCGCTGCAGCAACGGCTCGATCTGCAGGATTTCGGAGGCACGCTTGACGCGGGCATCGACCTCCGCCTTGGGCATGCGTGCGACCCGCAGGCCGAACGAGAGGTTCTTTTCGACCGTCATCTGCGGGTAGAGCGCATAGGACTGGAACACCATGCCGATGCCGCGGTCCTTGGGCTCGTCCCAGGTGACGTTCTTGCCCGAGATGAAGATCTGCCCGTCGGAGACGTCGAGCAGCCCGGCGATGCAGTTCAGCAGCGTGGACTTGCCGCAGCCCGAAGGCCCGAGCAGCACGATGAACTCGCCCTGCGCGACCTCGAGATCGAGAGACTCGAGGACCTTCACATTGCCGAAGTTGAGGCTGAGATCCTTGATGGAAACGCTAGTCGTCATTGAGGATTACCCCTTCACCGCACCGGCGGCGATGCCGCGGACGAACCATTTGCCCGAGATGAAATAGACCACCAGCGGTACCGCTGCCGTGAGGATGGTGGCAGCCATGTTCACGTTGTACTCGCGGATACCCGTCGTGGTGGTGACGATGTTGTTGAGCTGCACCGTCATCGGCATGTTCTCGCGGCCGGCGAAAACCGTGCCGAACAGGAAGTCGTTCCAGATGCCGGTGACCTGCAGGATGATGGCGACGATGGTGATCGGCACCGACATCGGCAGCATGATGCGGAAGAAGATGCCCCAGAACCCTGCCCCGTCGACGCGCCCGGCCTTGAACAGCTCGATCGGCAGCGAGGCGAAGAAATTGCGGTAGAGCAGCGTCAGGATCGGCATGCCGAAGATTGTGTGGACGATGACGATGCCCGGCAGCGTGCCGAACAGGCTCAGTTCGCGCATGCCGATGATCAGGGGATAGATCACCACCTGGTAGGGCACGAACGCGCCGAAGATCAGGATGCCGAACAGCAGCTCGGAGCCCTTGTACTTCCAGAAGCTCAGGGCATAGCCGTTGATCATGGCGATGACGATCGAGACCGGCACCGAGAGCGCGGTGATCTTCACCGAGTTCCAGAAGCCCGGCTTCAGGCCATTGCAGTCGCGACCGGTACAGGCGGTGTCCCAGGCCTTGAGCCAGGGATCGAAGGTGAGCAAGGCCGGCCAGTTGAACAGATGCCCTTCGCGGATCTCCGGCATGGTCTTGAGCGAGGTGACCACCATCACCCAGAGCGGCATCAGGAAGAACAGCGCCGACAGGATCAGGAAGGCGTAGACGCCGATCCGGCCGACGGTGACGGTCTTGGGCTTCGGGCCGCGCGGGCCGGAGCTGTCGACGACGCCGGAGGCGAGGCGTGAGGAAATGGCTTCAGCGGTCATCAGATCCTCGCAGCCTTGCGCTTGGCGTTCCACTGGAACAGGTATTGCAGGCCGATGATCAGCATGACCGGCACCAGCATCATGGTCGCGGCGGCCATGCCCTGCGCCACGTTGGCGCGATCGGTAATGTGCTGGATGACGTAGATCGCCGGCATCTGGGTCGACACGCCCGGCCCGCCCTGGGTCATGGCGATGACGATATCGAAGACGCGGACCACGCCGGTGGCCGACAGGATGAAGGCGGTGGCGATGGCGCCCTTCATCATCGGCAGCACGATGAACAGGTAGGTTTTCCAGGTCGGAATGCCATCCACCTTGGCGGCCTTCCAGATTTCGGAATCGACGCCGCGCAGGCCGGCCAGCATGATGGCCATGGTCACGCCGACGCCGTTCCACAGCCCGCCCAGGACCAGGCCGTAAAGCGCCGTTTCCTGCTTCACCAGCGGCGCGAACTCGAAGTTCGTCCAGCCGAGCTGGCGGACCGCGGACTGAATGCCGAGGTTGGGATCGAACATCCACTGCCAGACGAGGCCGGTGACGACCAGCGACATGGCGAACGGATAGAGGAAAATCGAGCGGAACAGGTCTTCCTGACGGATGCGCTGGTCCATGAACACGGCCAGGAGGTAGCCGAAGATCATGCCGCCGACCATCGACAGCGCGCCGAACACGAAGACGTTCTGCACCGAGATGATCCAGCGGTCGGTGCGCCACAGCCGCTCATATTGCTGCAGCCCGATGAAGTTGAAATTCGGGAACAGCTTGGAGCTGGTGAACGACCAGATGATCGAGAAGATGATGCAGATGACGAACACCCCGATCGCCGTGGCGATCATCGGAGTGGTGCCCAGAACAGACTGAATGTTGAATTTCCGGCGCGTGCGCGGTTTGCGCTCCGCTGCTGTACCGGCAAAACCAGGCGCCGCTCGTTCGCCCGGTTCGGCGATCTGGGTCATGGTTCACTCCCCGCGTTGTTGAAGCAACCGGCCCCGGATCCCCTGCCCACCCGGATACGCCGAATAGAACCGGGCGGTGCTTTTGGCACCGCCCGGTCATCATAGCACCAATCAGTCGGCGTTCTGAAGGATCGTCACATACTGCTCGGCCGCAGCCGCCGCAGTCATGCTGTCGTCGGCCCAGAACTGGGCGACGAGGTCGTTCATCTGACCAGTGGTGTCGTTCGACTGCCAGCGGCCGGCATCGACGGCGATGTTGGCCGGGTCCTTGATGATCTCGAGACCGCGCTTCATGCAGTCGTCGGCGAGCGACATATCGACGTCGTCACGGATCGGCATGGAGCCCTTGGCGTTGTTGAACAGCGCCTGGACCTGCGGGTTGACCATCATGGAGGCCATCTTCAGCTGCGCCGCCTCGACAGCCGGATCCGACTGCTTGGGGAACAGGAAGATGTCGCCGCCGGTGGAGACGGTCGGGTGATCGATCGGCAGAGCGAGACAGGCGTAATCGACGCCGGCCTTCTCACCGGCGACGCCGAACTCGCCACGCGCCCAGTCACCCATGATCTGCAGAGCCGCCTGGTCGGTCACGACGAGATTGGTCGTGTCGTTCCAGTTGCGGTTCGCCGAACCGGCATCGGAGAACTGCTTGAACTGGCGGAATTTCTCGAACACGGCGGGCATCTCTGCCTTGGCCAGCTCGAGGTCCTTGTCCTTGAGGATCTTCTCACGCTTGTCGAGGCCGAGCAGCGAGGTCTGGATCACGCCGAAGGCGCCGTTGATCTGCCAGCTTTCGCCGCCGATGGCGAACGGGATGATGCCGGCTTCCTTGAGCTTGGGGGCTTCCGCGAGGAAGTCGTCGAAGCTGGTCGGGAGCGGCACGCCGGCCTTCTCGAACGCGGGGATCGAGGCCCAGGCCCAGTTCCAGGAGTGGATGTTCACCGGCACGCACCACCAGTGGCCGTCAACGAGGCAAGCCTCGGAGATGGACGCCGGGCGGATGAAGCCGGCCCAGTTTTCCTTGGTGGCGAGATCGGTCAGATCCAGCAGCATGTTGCCGGCGATCAGTTCTTCATACTGACGGCCGGGGTTAAACTGCGCCGCGCCCGGGGGATCGCCACCGAGAATACGCTGCAGCGTGGCCGAACGGGCGTTCTCGCCGCCGGCGATAGCAGTATCGACCCACTTGTCGCCGCCCAGGGCGTCGAACTCACGGGCGAACACCGACACGGCGGCCTGTTCGCCACCCGACGTCCACCAGTGAATGACTTCAACGTCCGCGGCGCGCACCGAGGTGCTGCCAAGCAGGGCGGCAGCCACCAGGGCCACCACCGACACGACTGACTTCATAATGTAGTCCTCCCAACGTTCACCCAGGAGCAAAACGCCCCTCGCGAAATTTGCGCCAGCCGCGCAGGGGCCCCTCTTGTCGGGAAGCCTCCGGTGCTGGCTGCGTGTAATCGATTACACAACCCCTTGCAGAAGGTCAATGCAATCGATTGCAGGAGTTTCAGACATTCCTTGCGCGGCTGTCAAGGTCGATCTAGACAGAGCGTACGAGCAGCGGTGAGGGAGCGCTGCCAAGCGATGACTCCGGCGAGAAAAACACCAACAATTCAAGATGTTGCCCGTCACGCAAGTGTGTCGGCGGCGACGGTCAGCCGTGTGCTCAGTTCCCCCGAAAGGGTGACGGAGACGACGCGCGAGCGGGTCTACGCCGCCGTGCGCGAGACCGGCTACACCATCAACCAGGCGGCCCGCTCGCTGCGCCTGAAAGCGGCCCGCACGATTCTGATGGCGGCGCCCAATATCGGCAACCCGTTCTACTCGACCATCGTCGACGCGGTGATCCGCGAGGCCGCCGAACGCGGCTACAGCGTGCTGGTGGCGAGCCGCATCGGCGACGACCCCAACCGCTGGCTGAGCGACTATCTGCTGTCGAACCGGGCCGACGGGCTGCTGCTGTTCGACGGGTCGCTCGATACCAACCGGCTGCACGGGCTGCGCGACGACGGCGTGGCGCTGCCGCTGGTCGCGGCCTATGACGAAATCCCCGATGCAAAAGTCCATTCGGTGATCACCGACAACCGCCTCGCCGCCAAGCGGGCGCTGAAATACCTGCTCGAGCTGGGCCATACGCGCATCGGTCACGTCATCGGGCCGTCGCGTAACCAGTCGACCAACGAGCGTTTCCTCGGCTTCACCGAAGCGATGCAGGAAGCGGGCCTCGAGGTGCGCGACGAGTGGCTGTTCCCCGGCACCTACAATATGGAGTCGGGTACAGCGGCGGCCGAGCATCTGCTGGCCAGTGGCGAGCTGCCGACGGCGGTGTTCTCGGGCAATGACGAGATGGCGATCGGCCTGATCCACCGGCTGCGGCTGGAGGGGATCGATTGCCCGCGCGACATCTCGGTGATCGGTTTCGACGACATCGCGGTGGCACGCTTCTTCGATCCGCCGCTCACCACCATGCGCCAGCCGCGCGAAGACATCGGCCGCATGGCGACCCGCTCGCTGATCGACATCATCGAGGGCGTGGTTCCGGAAGACGACCCCATCCACGTGGTGCTGACCTCCGACCTCGTCATACGGGAAAGCACGCGCCCGCTGCGCTGAGCCGGCGAGCCACCGGACCCCTGCCGAGGCAGCAAACAGTCGCGTCACGCCAGCGCAACACAACCGGGGTTACATCACGTCGCTGCCACGGCGCGGTGAAGCAACCACGAGCCGCACTCGGACGTTCAGTGAGCCGATCGGAGGGCGCCCCCGCATGACCATCGTCAAAATTCTGGTGCGACATGACGGTGCCGGCTGGCGGATCGCCAGCCCAGGCCGCGATCTCGACGCCACTTCCGGCCCCCGCCCCTACACCCAGCGCGACGAAGCGATCTCGGACGCGCTGTTCGCGGCGCGGATGCTGCGCGCGCTGGGCGAGAATGCCTCGGTCTATGTGGAGAACAGCGACGGATTGCGGCTCGTCGCCGAGGAGGACCTGCAGGTCTGGCGCAAGCACTGACCGCAGATGGGGGGAACCGGATGCCACCCCAGGAGGAGCAGCACCCGGCCCACCCGATTAGCGATTGTGGACGCGGTGTCGGGCAGCTTCATCAAGCCGGATGGATATCGTTACCACAATCAGACCAAGGTCGATATCTCGCTGTTTGTGCTGGCGATTTGGCCCTGCCCTGTGCCCGTGGCACCCTATGACCGGATCAGCACGGCCTTTCCGTCGATGGTTGCGTCCGATACGGAGTCGAACAGGCAGCAGTGCCAGTCCGGGCGGACCATGCCGAGGATGGCGAGCGGATCGCGGCCGGTGGTTCTGAACAGCTCAGGATCGGCGAGCGTTGCGGCAAAGTCGAAGCCTGTCGCGAGGAGCACCTGGACCAGCGTCTGTTGCCGTTCGAGGCGCTGCAGATCCGATCCCGCTCCGGTTACCCGGCTCCGTGCCCCGATCCATTGGTGCAGCCGCTCGCCCGACAGCCGCTCGCTCGGCGGGCGAAACGATACCTGCTTGCGGCCCTCTTCGATCGGTCGCGTCGGCGCGAGGGGATACCAGAAGTCCATCGGCTCGCTCACCGGCACGGTCGCCTCGACCTCATCCAGCGCGGCCTCGGTCGCCGCCCGGCGCAGGCAGAGCACGCCCTCGACCGACAGCCGGACCTCGGCCAGCGCCTCGATCAGTCGCGCCCCGCCACCGCGCGCAAAGGCGGCATTGATGCGATCCTCGAGGCCTGGAACCCAGAGGTCGCGCGGCACCCAGGTCAGGTGTCGCAGAACCGGGTCAATGAGCACGATGACGTCGGTGTTGGCCGCCCAGTCGTCGCGGTCGAGTATCGCTACGGCGACGGTGTAGCGGGCTGCGCCCTGCTGTCGGGAGCCGGCGCGGGACGCTCCGGCTTCATAGGCCATGCAGGCGGCAAGGACGATCGGCGAGGCTGCCAGCACCATCAACCTGTCGCGCCCGCGTGAGGCGCGCAGCGCCAGCGGCAGCGTGCCGGCAAAGCGCCTCAGCACGCGTGCCGGCCACGTGCCGTGCTGCGGCGTCGGCCAGTGCACCGCCCAACGCTCACCGCGCAGCTTGTGGTCGTCGATTAACTGGCGCCAGGTCTGCGGGTAGCGATGCGCGGCCACCACCTGCGGCGCCCAGACCGGGCGGTCCCGGCGCCGCATGCGGCGATGGAACTCGGTGTCCTCGCCGATGCGCAGGTCCTCCCGGAACAGACCGTAGCGGTCGAACAGGCTGCGCGCGTAGCTGGCGCCGTAGCGATGCGCTCGTCGCTTCGGCAGGCCCGCCATCCGTCGCGCATGCAGCGTCACATGGGCGGCCCAGGCGAAGATGTTGCCAGCCTGGACGTTGCTGACCGCGGAGGCCACCGAGGCCTTGCCGGCCCGGTGCAGGGCGAGACGCTGGGCCGCCCAATCCGGCGCCGCGACCAGATCGGACGCGAGGAAGGCCACCCAAGGCGCCCGCGTCGCCCTGATCCCGGCATTGCGCGCCGCACCGGGCCAGAGCAGCTCGGGCACCTCGACGGTGCGAATGGCCTGCCCTTCCGGCAACAGGTCGGCAAGGCTCCCACCGCCGGAGTTCACGACGACGATCTCGAGCGGCTCGGATTGGCGGAGCAAGGAGTCGATCGCCGCCCGCAATTCCGGCGGCGCACCGACCGACAGCACCACAACGGCGAGTTCAGGTTGCATCACGCGCGGGACGCCTCGAGCGCACGCGACGGCCCCATATCTCCCAGCAGGCGCGCGTAGCGCGGATGCGCTGCAATGAGCGAGCGCACCCTCTCGGTCGTCCCGGTGGGGGAACGGTAGATGGCGACGTCGGTAATGCTCCTCGTGCCATAGCCGCACCAATGGTCGGCGGCGCTGCCGATGTCGATGGCGATGCCACCCGCCTGCTTGATCCAGTGGCAGTAGATCTTGCCCAGCATGCCCGCCGATACGAGTACAACCTGCCCCGGCGCAATTTCCTGCAACGGGCCGCGCAACCTTTCGAACACCGTTGGGAAGTGCGCCTCGTCGCTGGTTTCTGCAAAGGCGGCCGCATATTTCCGCTCCGGCGGGATGCGGTGGGTTAGGCCGATGCTGACGCCGTGCGTACGCGCCAGCACGTCGCCGAGCTGGCCGTGACAAGTGACCAAGTCGAGCCGCCCGAGACGTGGCAGGAGGATGTCCCACAATCCCCAGAAGGCGAGCGACTGATGGACATGGCAGGTGGTCCAGACGGCGAAGGGACAGTGCACGGCGACGAAGTCGATCACCGCCAGCAGCCCGCGCATATTTCGGCCATTGGCGAGCAGAGCGGTGGGTTCCGTCGGATAGAATATGCGGGTTGCACGATCGAGTTCGGGGATGCCAACCACATCAGCGGCGCGGATGGCGACTTCGAGATCTTCCGCCAGAGCCGTGGTCGGCGAGCTGCCCTGCCCCCACCAGGTCCTGCTGTTCTCGGCAAGATCGTTGGCGCGGAACCCCTGCAGCTCGGGTCGGTACGGCAACACGGCGCCCTCTCCGTCGCCGAGCCGGAGCAACGAGAAGGGGCGTCTAGCATCGGCCGCGTCGGCGACGCTTAGAGCAACCTCCAGCGCGTCGCGCAGCAGGAATGAAGCATCGAGGAGGTGGCCGTCCGACCTCTGCTGACGATGCCGCGCCAACGTCTCGGCAAAGTCTTTCAGATCACCCGGCGCTTCGGCACCTTCCGCCTGCAGCGCCGAGAGCACCAGTTGCTCGGATGGCTGTTCGGGCGCCATCAACCTGCCCTCGGTCAGCGCCTCATAGCTGTCGAGGCGAAGATGCTGGAACTGTCGGTTCAGGTGCAACGCCCGCCCGGCCCGCCCGGCCGAGGCCGGCAATCCGTTCAGCACCGATCGTGCCAGGGGAACGCCGCCGGTTTCCTGGGCCGCCGTCACCATCGCGGCCAGGTTGCCGCCGCCGATCCTGTCAATGGTCCCATGCTCCCACGCGGATTGCAGCAGCCGGTCGGCCTCGCTATAGCGCCGGGCCTCGACCAGGCATCCAATGGTCAGCGAGGCTCGTTGTGTAGTGCTGCCGGCCGGGCTGCGCTGCAGCATCAGCAAGGCATCGTCGATGCGACCCAGCCGCCGCAGCGCGGTAACGTGCATGCCCAGCAGAGACCAGTTGGTGTCGGTCAGCGCCCGGTGCCGGGCCAGCAACGCATCCGTGCCTGCCCAGTCATGGGTGGCTCCCTGGAGTTGCGTGGCTGCGAACAGGAAGGCCAGCGTGTCGTCCTGTTCGCTGATTCCGGCGACGAACCGGTTCGCCTCATCGAGCCGATCCAGGCGGCACAGCAGCGTAGCGTGACGTTGCGCAAGGGCGGGGTCTCGCGACAGGGCCCAGATCTTTCGCTGCAGCTCGAGGACTTCTGCCCAGCGGCCACGTTCGACGGCGATCCGTTCGAGCCCACGCAGACCTTCCGGCTGATCCGGAACGAGCGCGCTGAGCCTGCCATAGGCCCGCTCGGCCTCGTCCAGCCGACCAAGCCGCATCGCGGCACGCCCCGTGCCGGTGAGCGCGCCGATCTGTTGCGGTCGCAGCCGGCTGACGGTGCCCCAGGCGGCGAAAGCGTCTTCCCACAGTTCCAGCTGCTCGGCCGCCTTGGCGCCGCCGCGATAGGCCGAGGCCCGGTTGGGCTGCAACTGCTGCCAGGTCTCGAACGTCGCCTTGGCTTCCACTGCATGGCCGAGGCGCAAGAGCGCTTCCGCCCTGCCCTGCAGAGCGCGCGTCGACCTGGGCAACAACTGGCCCAACCAGGTGAAGGTATTGAGACGCCAGATCAGTTGCCGCCGGGTGCCGGGCGGAAGATCGCCATCGGGCGGCCGCTGCGCCGCCCGCGCCTCGGTCGTCTCTTCGAGACGCCGCTGGATGGCCGGCAGGAGATGCCGCCAGGCGGCGCCGCTGACGATCTCGCGGGGCGTCCACTGGCTATAGGCCAGGTCGCAGAGGAACTGCTGGCGATCCGGCTCCAGCGGCGCCTCGATGTCGTCGAGACTCTGCGAGCAAAGCTGATAGGCGAGGTTGGCCGACGACAGGCAGATCGGCGGCACCCCGGCCAGCAGCGCATCCACCGCTCCGCCCGACGAGTAGGTGACGCAGGTCCATGCATCGCCGATGTCGGCGGAGAAGCTGTTCTCGACCGGCGAGATCGTCAGGTCGGCGACCTCGCTGCATTCGGCGATGGCCCTCACACGATCACGCCAGCGCATGCTCGGATGGAGGCGCACGACGATCGGCCGGCTGGTCCGCTGGCGCACCTGCCTCGCCGTTTCGCCGAGCCATCTGGCGATATCCAGCCCACGCAGCGAGGCGTCGCGGCCAACCTGCCCCAGGATCAGCACGTGTCGGCCCCGGCGACGATAGGGTGCAACCTTGATGCCGAGTTCGCGGCGCTGGGCGTCCCAGCGGTCCGGCGGGCTGCCGGTCGCACAGAAATCGGCGTCGTCACCGAGCGCCCCGTCGAGCGCCACCCTGAAATAGGGGTGAACCTGGCGCGGTCGCAGTGGCCGGCGACGCAGCGCCGCCACCCAGTTCGGCACTGCCGGCCTGAAGCTACGCCCCAGCAGGCTGCTCTCGACGACGACGATCGGTCCCTTGTGTTCGCGGTAAATCGAGTTGCGCAACTGCCCCTGCAACGACCGGCGTTGCGGATTGGCGAGCCCGTACATAATCGCCACGTCACAGGGCTGGTAAAGCCAGCCGCTGGTGGGGGTCACCCGCATTCCTTCAACGCCGAAGCGTGAGATGTCGGTAAAACTGACGCTGTCGGTGAATATTCTGGCGTGGAGCATCGAACTCATGAACAGGGGGAGATGATGATCGTTATCACGGTATGCGCGTAGCGACAGTCATTATTGCCCAACGGCAACTGTCGCGACCGAACAGTGGCGGTGCTTCAGTGCTAAGCCGCTCTTCCTGAACCCAAAATGACTGGACCCGTCCTGTTCACAGAGCGGCCGCAGGGGCGACGATCGGATGGCCCGGAGTTGTCACCGCTCCCTATTCGGGGATACTGACCCGCTCTGCCGAAAACTGTGGACCAACGGGCGTGACGACCAGCAACAGCCGAAAACCGCGGACTGATGCGGCTCCGAATCCCGGGCAGTTGCCGCTGGTCAGGCGGCTGCTGGCAGACGCCATAGGCGGCCATCGCGGCAGCTATTCCGGCGCCGTGTTCTGCATGGTGCTGGTGGCCGTTGCCACCGCGGCGCTGGCCTGGCTGATGCGCCACGTGGTCAACGACGTGCTGGTGGCCCGAGAGCAATCGGCGATGTGGTTGACCGCCGGCGCAGTGCTCGCGGTCTCGCTGCTGAGGGGCCTGGCCGATTATGGGCAGACGGTTCTGCTCGCCGGCGTCGGCAACGACCTGGTCGCCGGCCTGCAGCGCCGGATCTTCGACAAGGTGCTGACCCTGGGCGTCGACGATGTCGCGCGCTCGCATTCGGCCAAGCTGATCAACCGACTCATCGGCCACGCCGGTGCGGCCCGCAATGTACTGGTCCGCGTCTCGACCAGCGTCGGATGCGACCTGCTGACGGTGATCCTGCTGACCGCGGTGATGATCGCCCAGGACGTGACGATGGGCCTCGCCACCATCCTCGTGGCGCCGCTCGCCCTGCTGGGGCTCAACCGCATCATGCGGCGGATTCGCGACCTCGCGGCGCGCGAGCAGCAGAGCGTCGCCGGCGTCATCCAGTCGATGCAGGAGACGGTACAGGGCATGCGGGTGGTGAAATCCTACACCTCCGAAGCAGCCATGCGGCAGCGCTTCGAGGCGGCCAGCCGCGATTCACTGGGGCGGGCCAATGGCGTGGTGCGGATTCGCGCCTGGACCTCCCCATTGATGGAAGGGCTCGGCGGCGGCCTGATCGCCGGGTTCATCCTTTATGCCGGCTGGCAGACCGTCGCCGCCGACAAGTCTGCCGGCGAGTTCATCGCCTTCATCCTCGCCTTCCTGCTTGCCTATGAGCCGACCAAGCGGCTGGCCAAGGCGCATGTCCTGCTGCAGCGCGACATTGTCGGCATCGAGAAGATGTACGATTTCCTCGACCAGCCTGAGCCGGAGCCGGATTTCGATCCCCGGCCCGCCCTGCTGACCGGCTCCGGTCCGGTCGCCTTTTCCGACGTGGCGTTCGGCTACGCGCCCGATCGACAGGTGCTTGACGGGGTCTCGCTGGTCATCGCTCCCGGAGAGATCGTCGCACTGGTCGGCAGTTCGGGCGCCGGAAAATCGACCATCACCGGGTTGCTGCAGGGCTTTTACGCGCCGACGCGCGGCCGGATCAGCATAGGCGGCACCGATATAGCGACCGTCAATCGAGCCAGCCTGCGCCGCAGCATCGCCGTGGTGAGCCAGGACCCTGCAATGTTCGCCGGCACCATCAGGCAGAACATCGCGCTCGGTCGCGATGGAGCGACGGACGACGAGATCGAGGCAGCCGCCGAGGCGGCTGGTGCGCTGTCGTTCATCGAAGCGCTGCCGATGGGCTGGGAAACGCCGATCGCCGAACGCGGCTCCACGCTTTCCGGCGGGCAGCTGCAGCGCATTTCCATTGCCCGGGCAATCCTCAAGGACGCGCCGATCCTCATCCTCGACGAGGCGACCTCGGCCCTGGATGGCGAGACCGAGCGGCACGTCCATACCGCCCTGAAGCGCCTGATGTCGGGGCGCACGACGCTGCTGATCGCGCACCGCCGTTCAACCGTCGAGACCGCCGGCCGCGTGCTGGTGCTCGCGGACGGTCGGATCGAAACAACGGGGACGGTCGAGCAGCTGTCGCGGAACAGCGCGTCGTACCGCCAGCTGTTCGAGCCGGCGCAGTCGGCAGGACCGGGATAACTGGTGACCTCGGGAGGATTCGAACCTCCGACCAACAGCTTAGAAGGCTGCTGCTCTATCCCCTGAGCTACGAGGCCGTGGCGCGGGTGTAGCGCAATCGGGACGGAATGTCAGGCCTCGGGTTTGCCGACTCCCAAAGGCAATGGCAGGGTGCGCGGCGGCCCTTGAGTTTGCCGCGCTCTCGGGCCGGAGAGGTCTGTCACGCCTGCCGAAAGCACTCCAGGAGGACCCTGCCCTGTTCCCCTATCTCACACGCATCTTCTGGCTGGTGATGCAGCCGTTGTCGCTGGTGGTGCTGCTGCTGGCGGCGGGGCTGGCGCTGAGCTGGCTGCGGCGGCGGTGGATCTCGCGGGTGCTGGTGGGATCGGCGCTGCTGCTGCTGTTCCTGTGCTGCTTCACCACGTTCGGCTACCTGCTGATCACGCCGCTGGAGCAGCGGTTTGCTCGGCCGGCGGAGCCGGTGCAGGTCGATGGCATCGTGGTGCTGGGCGGCGGCATGGACAGCGAGGTCAACTCGGTGCGCGGCGGTTATGAGCTCAACCGTTCCGGCGATCGCTACGTCGAGACCTTGCGATTGGCACTGCGGCACCCAAACGCCAGGATCGTCATCGCCGGCGGGCCGGCTGCACTGGTGCAGCAGGAGCCGGAGGCGCTGGCCGGCCGGCGATTCTTCGAGGCGTTCGGCATCGCCCCCGAGCGCATCCTGACCGACGAGCAATCCCGCAACACCGAAGAGAACGCCCAGTTCGCCAAGCAACTGGCCGGAACGACCGATGGACAGACCTGGCTGCTGGTCACCTCGGCTTTCCACATGCCGCGGGCGGTCGGGCTGTTTCGCAAGGCCGAGTTCCCGGTCGTTCCCTGGCCGGCGGACTACCTGGCGAGCGGCGCCGAGGGGGTGCGGATCAAGCCGGATCAGTCGACCGAGAATGTCTCAGTGAGCAATCTTGCACTGCGCGAGTGGGCCGGGTTGCTGGGATACTACCTCACCGGGCGGATCGAGGACGTACTGCCCGCGCCGTGAGCGGCGCCGGCCTAATTCGAAGCAGCCAGCGTCGGCTAGAAATCGAACAGCGACAGTTGCGGCGCCGGCTGCGGCGGCGGTGGCGCGACGAGATCGGCGACAACCTTTGTTCTGGCCGCGCGGGGTTTGGCTGCCTTGGGCTTGTCGAGCACGATGGGCTCGGCGGCAGTGTCGGGCACGACCGCCACGGGCTCGAGCACAACTGGCTCGGGTTCGGACACCGCTGGCGCGGGTTCGTGTGACATCGACGGCTCGGGCAGTATCGCAGCCGGCTCGGCGTGGGCGATCGGCTCGGCGGCCAGCGCCGGCGCTTCGGCCAGGGCAACGGGTGCAACGGCCTCGACCACGGCAATCTTCTTCGCCCTGCCCGGCTTTTTCTGGTGCGTTTCCAACCAGGCGATGCCGGCCTTCAGTTCGTCCCGCTGGAACGAATAGAGGTTCTCGCGGCCCTGTTTCTCTTCCTGCACCAGACCCGCCTCTTTCAGCACCCGCAGATGCCGCGAGATGGCCGGGCGACTGATCTCGAAGGCAGCCGCCAGGTCGTGCACCGGACGCGCCTGCCCGTGCAGCAGTTCAAGCACCCGGAGCCGGGTCGGGTCGGCGAGGGCGGAATAGAGGTCGGCGAGACTCATTTCGCATTCCGAAACAATGGACTGCGCGGACAGTTGTAACAACTGCGTTACGTGTCAAGCGGTCGAGCGCAGAATGGGTTGACTGTGACAGTCCGATGACGGGATTGTCACAGCTTATTGCTTTTTTTGCGAGACCCGACGCGCCGTGACGACCGAGACGACCATTACCCGCACCTGGTGGACCCGGGGCCGCCCCTTCACCCTCCCCGAGCTGATCGCCGACGGGGTGGTGCATGGGATCGGCATCGTCGTGGCGGTGGCGCTCGGAGCGGTGCTGCTGGCCTTTGCCGGCTACGAGACGGCGCCCAACGAGTTACCGGCGCTGGTGCTTTACGTGGGCAGTCTGCTCCTCGTGCTCAACATCTCGCTGGCTTTCAATCTCTGCCCGATCGCCTCGCCGGCCAAGCGCACTTTGGCGCGGCTCGACCAGGCGGCAATCTTCCTGTTCATCGCCGGCACCTACACGCCATTCCTGGTGCTGCTCGGCGCGACGCCGTCGAGCATCATCATCGGGTTGCTGATCTGGGGCGCGGCACTCACCGGCATGGCCCTGAAGCTGTTCGTGCCACACCGCTTCGGGCGTGGCGCGATCGTGCTCTACCTGGGGATCGGCTGGAGCGGCGTGTTCGTGTTCCAGGCGCTGGCCTCGCACCTGCCCGGCACGGCGCTGTGGCTGCTGGTGGGCGGCGGGCTCTGCTACAGCGTCGGACTGATCTTCCACCTGTGGGAGCGGCTCACCTTCCACAACGCCGTATGGCACGGCTTCGTCGTCGCCGGAGCGAGCCTCCACCTCGTGGCGGTGCTCGACTGCATGGTGATCAGCCGGCTTTAGCGCCGTTCTTGATCCGGTCGTGAATCACCCGGTCGCCGGCGGCGAGGCCCAGTTCCTTGGCGCGACCGCCCGGGATTTCGAGCACGAACATCACCGGGCCGTCGGACGGGATCGAGGTCACGTCGAGCGGCCGGGCGTTGGCGTGGATATTGGCGACCAGCCCCTCGGCTGTGATGAACACCATGTCGAGCGGGATCAGGGTGTTGCTCATCCAGAAGCTGACTTCGCGACTTTCCTTGAAGTCGAACAACATGCCGGCGTCCGGCGCCAGGGCCTCGCGGTACATCAGCCCCTTGGCGCGGGTCTCGGGCGTATCCACCACCTCGACGGTGAAGCTGTGGTTGCCGTTGCGCGACTCGATAACCAGCCGGTCATCGGAGGCGCAGGCGGTGAGGGTGAGGAACAGAAAGGCGAGGAACGCGCCGTGCAGGGCCCGAAAGATGTTCATGAAGAGCATGGGGGTTGGAGCAAACTGGCAACAGCTTAGCCCAGCGGCCCGGGTTCGGGAACAGCGTCAAGAGACGGGTTCGAAAACAGCGTCGAAAGCCCGTTGACCTCAACTGCAGTTGAGGTCCGATAAGCGTGGCATCCAGCGGGAAGGAACACCCAGATGAATGCCCAGCAAAAGACCGACATCGAGAGCATCCGGCGCTTCGTCGCCACCGTCGGGGCGTCGCAGCGCAACCGCAGCCCGGACGATTTCATCGCCCTGTTCGCGCCCGATGCGGTGTGGGTGACCGGTGGCGGCATCCGGCTGACCGGCCGCGATGAGATCGACGCCTTCACCCGCCGCGTGCTGACGCCGGCGCTCGGCGACGTTCACGCGACCTATGCGGTCGAGCACGTGCTGTTCGTCGACGACAATGTCGCAGCGGTCAACGTACGGGCCACGCCGGTGCGTGGCGACGGAACGCGGATCGAGGGCGAACTTGAGGGCAGCAAGCTCTATGTGCTGAAGCGCAACGCCGAAAGCTGGACGTTCGCCTCCAGCCACAACGGCTTCATCCAGCCGCAATAGGTCAATCGGCGGCCCTTCCACCAGCTTCACCGGCGGTGAGCGCCGGTGGCGCTCACCCGCGCCCCGGCATGCGGAGAAGGAGGTCAGGAGGCGATCAGTGCGAGGACGGCGCGTCGCCCCAGCCGTCGGGACGGATCTCGGCGACCATCAGCCCCTTGGGGCCGGTGCCATAGCGCACCAGCACGTGCTGGCCGGGACGCAGTTCGGTGATGCCGAAGCGGCGCAGGGTTTCCATGTGGACGAAGATGTCCGGGGCCCCGTCGCCGGCCGACAGGAAGCCGAAGCCGCGAATCCGGTTGAACCACTTCACCTCGAGCCGCTCGAGGCGGCTGGTCGGCTCGACCGTGACGTGCGTCCGCGGCGCCGGCATCTGAGCCGGGTGCTTGGCGGTCGAATCGTCCATCGACAGGATGCGGAAGGCCTGCAATCCGCCGGGCCGGGCCAGTGCTTCGACGACGATGCGCGACCCCTCATAGGCGGTCTGGTAGCCGTCGCGCCGGAGGCAGGTCACATGCAGGAGAACATCGGGGCGGCCATCATCGGGTACGATGAAGCCGAACCCCTTGGACACGTCGAACCACTTGATCGACCCCACCACCTCGATGACATCGAGATTGGCGTCACCGCCGTGGTCGGATGCCGGGTGCTGTCCGCGCGAACCGGTCTCGTCGGACCGGAACCCGGGCTCTTCACCGTCGGCTGTAAACTTGGCCCCCATGCCTCAAGCCTTTTCGTACTCGCCCCGCCGCTGATCGGGGTACGCCACATATGAGACACTGTGTCCGATTCAGCACAGGAAGTTAAGAAGCGTTTACGATTTTGTCAGGGGTTTTTCGCAACTGCCGCGGAGGCCGCGGAATTGCTGCCGACGACGGTCGCAAGGACGGGCGCCCTGCCCTCGCGAACCCCGGGATTGCGCACCGGCCGGCCGGCCAGGCGAGCGCAGATATGAGCGACCAGGGCAAAGGCGTGGGGACCGTGATCGGGGTAGCGGATCATGTTGTCGCCGTTGTGCATGAATACATAGCCGCCCTTGCCGTCATCGGTGGGATAGCGCCAGAGCCAGTCGGCAGGCCTCGGCTCTTCGGACGAGCCGACATCGGTGAGCCAGATGCCGCCGGGCGGCACTTCGGTCCAGCCGCGGGCATATTGGCCGACGACGCCGCACCAGCCATCGAACTCTGCGTCCATCTCGGAAAAGAAGCCGAGCGGGTCGTGCTTCACCCGCACATGCAGGTTGGTGAAGGGACGGCCGGGCACCGCGGTGAAGGTGGTGAGGAACGGCAGCCATGCAATGGCGGGCTCGGAATTGATGACCAGGTGTCCGCCTCGTCCGAGGAAATCGAGAAATACCTGCTGCTGCCTGCGCAGGAAGAACTGATCCTGGTTGTTGGGAATGTAGAGGATGTCGGTGTCGGCCAGTCGCTCCGGGCTCAGTTCGGTGGCCGGCAGGTAACTCAGCGTGCCGCCCTGCCCCTCGATGCTCTCGGCCAGCCCCTCGGGCTCCCACTCGGTCTCGTGATTGTAGCACTGCAGGTAGGTAACGCGGAAACCCGGCTGCCGCTCGATACCGAGTTCGCGGTTGAGCCAGGGATAGAAGGCATCGAGGAAGCGCTTGGTGGCCGGCATGAAGCGCTCGCCGTTATGGACGTGCGGGTCGAGTGTCGTGACGATCAGCCGGCCGCCGCCCGGCAAATTCTGGAAATCGAGGAACAGGCTGCCGCTGTCATCGGTGAGGTTCAGCGCCGATACCGCCTGCTCGTGCAGTTCGTAGACGCCGGACCAGTGCCAGCCCATGTCCCGCAGCGGGATACTGTCGCAGATCGGGTGGCGCGGCTCCGGCTGGTGCAGCTCCAGCGTCGCGCCGGGTTTTTGCCACCACAGCCAGTCCTTGACATAGGTGGGCTGCCACTTGAGCTCGACCACATCGATGAGCTCCGCCGTCGCCCGGCCGCCGAACACCACGAGGAAACCGCCCTGCCGGACATAGTCGTTCAGTTGCCTGGCATGGGCGCCCAGCGCCACCTCGTCCATGCCGTCAGGCGAGACCACCGCAGCATATCGGGTCAGGTCGTGCTCGGCGAGATCGCCGACATAGATCATGTCGTCGAGCAGGTCCGCAAAGTCATGAAAGCTGCGGATCTGCGAGCCATTGCCCCAGGTCAGGTAGGCGATTTTCTTCTGCGTCACGATGCAATCGTCTTTCACGAAGCTGGTCCGTTGGTCGGGTCTAGAAAGCGCGGCACGAAGGTGCGGGCGCCGTTATCGGTGAACTGCGCATCGAGCACGGGCAGGCCGTAAAGCTCGGAGAGGCGTGGCGCGGTCAGCATGTCGGAGGCCGGGCCGAAGTCGTAGCGGCCGGGACCGCGCAACAGCAGCACGTCGTCGGCGACATCGAGGGCGTGCTGCGGGGCGTGGGTGGAAAAGACGATGGTGAGGCCCCGCTCGGCGCGCAGTTGCGCCAGGAGCCGGAGCACCACGGCCTGGTTGCGATAATCGAGCGCCGCACAGGGCTCATCGAGGATCAGCACGCTGCATTCGGAGACCAGTGCCTGGGCGATGATCGCCAGTTGCCGCTGGCCGCCGGAGAGCGAATTGAACTTGCGGTCGGCAAGATCGGCAATGCCGAGCCGCTCGAGTTCACGCGCCACCTCTTCGAAATCGGCCCTGCCGGGCGAGCCGAAGAGGCCGATCTGACGGGCCCGTCCCATCAGCACCACGTCAGAGACGGTGTAGTCGAAGGCAAGATCGAACAGTTGCGGCACGTAGCCGATGCGGGCCGCGACGCTCACTGCGCCGGCTGCCGGACGCAAGGTGCCGATCAAGGCATTGAGCAGCGTGGTCTTGCCGACGCCGTTGGGTCCTAGAATGCCGAGAATGCGGCCGTCAGCAATGCCGAAGCTCAGCTGGTCGACGACCAGATTGGGGCCGCGCCGCAGCGCCAGATCCGTTACCTCAATCATCGCGCCACCCGCCCTTGCTGTGCACCCGACGCAGGATCACCGCGAAGACCGGAACGCCGACCAGCGCCGTGATGATGCCGATGGGGATTTCCGCGACGCTGGCGGTGCGGGCGACATTGTCGACGCCCAGCATGTAGATGCCGCCGAGCAGACCGGCGACCGGCAGCAAGCGCCGATGATCGGCGCCGACCAGCACGCGCGCCACATGCGGCACGATCAGGCCGACCCAGCCGATCATGCCGGAAGTGGCGACGACGCCGGCCGAGATGCAGGCGGTGGCGACCAGCACCGTCCACTGCACCAGCGCGACGGGCGAGCCGAGAGCGCGGGCCTTGTCCTCGCCCAGCGAGACGATGTTGATCTGGAAACGCAACAGATAGATCACCAGCGCCGCGGGGATGATGGCGATGCCGAGCAGCAGCAGGTCCCAGTAGCTGGTGGAGGCGAGGCTGCCCATCAGCCAGTAAGTGATGGCCGGCAGCTTCTGGTGCGGGTCGGCAAGCAGCTTGGCAATGGAGATCGCCGCCTCGAAGAAGGCCGACACCACGACGCCGGCGAGCACCAGGGTGAGGATCGAGGTCCGCCCCTTCACCGTCGCCAGCGCCCGCACCACGATGACGCTGCCGATGCCGCACAGGAACGACAGCGCCAGCAGCCCTGCCCCGTTGATATCGAGCAGGATGGCGAGCGTGCCGCCAAAGCCGGCGCCGGCGGTGACGCCGACAATGCCCGGATCGACCAGCGGGTTGCGGAACAACCCCTGCAAGGCCGCGCCGGAGACCGACAGGCCGAAGCCGACCAGCACCGCGGCAAGGATCCGCGGCAACCGCACCATTTCGACCACGCTCGCCTGCACATCGGTCCAGCCGGGGTTGGCGTTCGGCACGATGTTGTCGAAGAGGATGGCGGCCACATCGGGGACCGTCAGGCCGTAACGGCCGATGGTCACCGAGTAGAGAATGAACAGGATGAGCAGTGCGAGGCAGATGAACGCGACGGGGAGTTTCCCGCCGCGCCCTGCAACGACCACCGCCTTGGCGGCGCCGGTCATACGTCAGCCGCCGAACTGGGCGGTGTAGCCTTCTGACGGGGTGTTGGCCTCGAGCTCGAGCAGCTTGTCGATCTGGGCGGCCGTCAGGTCGGCGCTGTAGATCTTCTTGTAGCCCGCTGCCACGGTATCGCGGAAGCCGCCGGCCGCAGCATCGGGATGGGTGATCGCCGCCAGCCACACCGCGGTCAGGTAGACCTCGGGTGCATCGGGCGAGCGGTTGAAGGCCGGGACCTTGTAGACGCGCTTGTTCTTGATCGCGTCGACGCTGGCGAGCAGCGCGTTGTCGTAGAAGGATTGCGGCGTCAGGTCGGTCGCCCAGGCGGGGATGATGATCACCGAGGGGTTCCAGACCAAAAACTGCTCGACGTCGATGGTGCGCCACCATTCCTCGGTGCCGTCGGCGGCGAGGTTGGCCACGCCGCTCAGCGCATAATCCTGCGAGCTGTTGGCGACGACCCGGATCTGGTCGGCGAGTTGGTCGACCTCGAGGATCTTGACGTAGTCCGTGGCGGGCGTCGCGGCGAACCTCTCGCGCAGCGCCGCGTTGGAGGCGTCCTGCATGGCCAGCATCGACTGTGCGCGATCGATCTTGCCGGAGGCATAGCCGGCCATCAGCAGATAGTCGCGGCGCTGCTGTTCGGTGCAGCAATCCCAGCCCATGACCTTGAGGCCGACCCGCTCCAGCGGCTCGATCAGCTTGGGATCGGACGTCCACTGCATCACGAGGTCAGGGTTAAGCGCCAGGATCGCTTCGACGTTGGGCACGAAACCCTCGGTCACGGCAGAGGCCGGAATGTCAGTGAGACGGGGGAAGATCTCGTTATAGACCGCCGAGGTCAGGGCGTCCTTGCCCCGCACCGCCATGGCCGCGATGTGGTCGGCCGAGCCGTCCACCGCGAGATAGGCAATGGCGCCAGAGGTGTGCGTCGTCACCACGCGCTCAGCGGGCTTTTCAAGCTCGATCTTCACGCCCCGATGGTCGAGGAAACTCACCTGCGCGTAGGCGGGGCTCATGGCGGCAAGGGCCAGGCCGGCGGCGATGGCCGGCAGACGGAAGGGGGTATGCATGGTTCGGGTCCAGACTCTGAAATGCGTCAGCGCCCGAGGTGCTATATTATATGACTGTTACACTCAAGTTTGTTTCCTGCGCCCTCCTGACGCGGCTCCTGAACCTCACGAGCGGGGCAACCCGAACGCGGCCACCAGCGCCCTGATCGCCAGGTCATTGCCGGTCTGCTCCGGGTTGTTGATTGAAAACAGGCTGGCGATGCTGGAGGTCGGGAGGGTTTCCGGAAGAGCGGTGGATGCCGCCTTGCGAAAACCAGTGCCGCGCAGTTGCGCCATCCAGAAGAGCCACAGGTCGTCGGAGGTCGGGGCCAGGGCCTGGAACAGGTGTCGCTCGATCACCCTGGGGTCGAGAGCAGATGGCGGATAGAGGATCCCCCCGACGCCGGTCGGCAACACGATGTCACCCTCTACCTGGCCGTCGATCTCGCGATCCCAGGCTTCATAGGGCATGGGCGAACCATCCGGCGCAAACCGCATCCGGTGGCCGCGATGGTAGGCGATCGTGTCCGGGCCGGCGGCAGCTGCCAGCTTCGACAGCCAGTCCGGGGGGTAGATATGGTCATCGTCGGCGGTCGCGATGTAAGCGGTCGGGTACTGCTCCAGCGCCGGCACGATCTTGCCGTAGGATCTGAGGCCGTTTTCACATGGCCGGATCGCCAGACCGAGGCGCTGCAACGCGCGAACTCCGGCGGGGAGCTGCGCGAGGTGCTGGTGCTCGATCCACAGGTGCACGCCATCCGGCCGTACATCCTGCGCGAGCAGGCTGAGCAGGGCCTGTCGCAGATATTTGTAGCGGGGCGGATGCGACTTGACGCTCACCTGCAGCGGAGAGGGCAACCGGTGAGCCTGGCGCCGAGCGCCGCGGTACAGCGCTATCCGGGCCTCGATCTCTCTTTTAAGTATCCAGGGACGCATTGACCCCACCTCGTCCAGCGCCCAGACTGACATCACCGACTGCCAGGCAGTCGTGACCCAGACAAGGCGCAGAAATGACATTCGGCGTGGCGCGCCACAAATGAACGATATCAACATAGCCTTTACGGTCGACAGCAACAATCTCGACCAGGTGGCTATCGTCATCGCTTCGATTCTTTCTACGTCTGCCGATCCGACCCGGTTGCGGTTCTTCATCGTCGTGGACGGCCGGCAAGACGCCGCTGAAAACAAGATCAACGGGTGGGCGAGCCGACCGCCTCGCCTGACTGTGGTCCCCTACCGAAACGCCTTCAGCAGCCGGACCACGCTAGGGCATATTTCGACTGCGGCGCTGCTGCGCACCCAGCTGCCGGATTCCCTGCCGGATCTCGATCGAGTGCTGTACCTCGACGCCGATATCGTGGTGCGACGGGATATTGCCGGGCTGTACCAGAGCGATCTCGGCGGCAAACCGGTCGGCGGCATCCTGGACATCGGCATGTACCTGCGGCTGCGCCGCGACAGGATCCGCCACGATGCGACTCTCGCCGACTATTTCCTGAAGCTCGGCCTCGATCCCCACCAATCGCAGTACATCAACTCGGGCGTCCTCCTGATGGACCTCGAGGCGCTTCGCGAGCTCGGTTTCAGCGCCCGGGCGCTAAGGTTTTCCAACGAGCACGGCGCGAGCCTCATCACCATGGATCAGTGCCTGATCAACACGATCCTGCTGGGCCGGATCGCGCTGCTCGACCCACGCTGGAACGTCGGCGGCTACCTCATGGGCCTGCCGCGCCACCACCACTACGTTCCTCGCCGCCTGCAGCGGGACCTTCGCCTGCAGAAGGCAGATCCCTGGCTGGTCCATTACACCGGCAAGAGCAAACCCTGGAACGCCGCATCGGTCTGGCACGGCGAGGATTGGTGGGCCTATGCAGGCCGCTCGGGCATCGCATGGCCGGCGGTTCCCGCTGTCGGCAAGCGCCCGTCGCGCCTCAAGGCGGCGTGGCGCTCGGTGACCTGGGGGTTCTCCTATGCCCTCAGCCGCGTGCACCCGGACTAGGCGGCAGCAAACTTGCTACGGGCGGTCAGCCGTTGTAGGCCGCAAGCACCACATTTCTCCGGGAGGATCAGACTTGAAATATCTCCACACCATGGTGCGGGTCACCGACGTCGACGCCAGCCTCAGGTTCTATCGCGACGGACTCGGACTCGAGGAAATCCGCCGCACCGAAAACGAGAAGGGACGCTACACGCTGATCTTCCTCGCTCCCAAGGGACAGCACGAGACCCCGGTCGAACTCACCTACAACTGGGATCCGGAGGTCTATACCGGCGGCCGCAATTTCGGCCACCTCGCCTATGAGGTCGAGGACATCTACGCCTTCTGCGACCACATGCAGAAGCTCGGCTACACCATCAACCGCCCGCCCCGCGACGGCCGCATGGCGTTCGTGCGCTCGCCCGACAACATCTCGGTCGAGATCCTGCAGGAAGGTGCAGCGCTCGCCCCGGCCGAGCCGTGGCTGTCGATGCCGAATACCGGCGCCTGGTAACCGCGCCAGCGCCCCTTTCGGTAACCGCCCGCTAACCAATCGGCTTAGCGGGCGGTTAGCCAAGACTTTGTAGCTTCCTCGCGAGCGCCGGCCGGGCAAGGGCCGGCGTTCTGCTACCGCCCGCAGGCGGCATGGGAAGTGACGAATGATCCGACTTATTGCGGCGCTCGCGAGCGCCCTGCTGCTGAGTGGCTGCTTCTTTCTGGGCGGCGGAGGCGGCGCTTCGTATAGCGGCTACGTGCAGCGCGCCGGCATGTACCTGTCATCCACCGATGTCGACAATTCCTGCATCTCGCCCAAGCTCCGTTCGGTGATCGCCTCGTTCGAGCGAAAGTTCGGCAACAAGATCGTCGTCAATTCCGGCTATCGCGACCCGATCCGCAACATCATCGGCGGCGGCGAGGATTCGAGCTACCACATGCGCTGCATGGCGGTGGATTTCTTCATCCCCGGCGTCAACAAGGGCCAACTCATCGCCTTTGCCATGCGCAACGAGCAGGTCGGCGGCCTCGGCTGCTACCCCGGGCGCAACTTCATCCATGTCGACGTGCGCGACCGGCCGCGCGGCTGGAAGAAGCCGGTCACCTTCTCAGGCTGCTGATTGCTCCACAGGGGCGGGAATTAGCGAGCAGTTCTTCGAAAAACACCCTTGCCAGCCCGAATGAACCTCCCTATACGGACGCCACCGCGGCGCCCTTCGTCTATCGGTTAGGACGGCACCCTTTCACGGTGCAGAGAGGGGTTCGACTCCCCTAGGGCGCGCCACTCTCCCCTCATGGGCCGGTGGTTGACGGTACGGCGCTCATCGCCGATAACAGAGTTCCTCCGCGCCCATCGTCTAGCGGTCAGGACACCGCCCTCTCACGGCGGGAACAGGGGTTCGATTCCCCTTGGGCGCGCCAACTCTCTCCCCTACACTGCCGCTGACAGACGGACCGTGCGGCTTTCTCGCGGCGGCTTTTGGCGGATTCGTACTCGGCCTGTGGGGGGGGGAATGCGTTGACGTCACTCATTCTGCTGCAGCTTGGCTGGTTGGCCGTGGGCCTCACTGCCACCGTACTGATCCAGATTGCCGGCCTCAGCCTGATCTCGCGGCTGGTGAACCGGCTCAGCGCGCGGCCGGACGCCGTGGCGCAGACCTGGCAGATCGCCATCATGGGGCTCGTCGTCTACCTGCTGTTCGTGTTGCACCTGATGCAGATCGCCACCTACGCGGCGATCTATGTCGTCACCAACGCCATCCCGTCACTGCATAACGCACTCTACTTTTCGGCGGCGACCTTCACGACGATCGGCGGCGACGTCGTGCGGACCGAGGAGGCGTGGCAGTTGTTCGCGGCTCTGCAGGGGCTGAACGGCATCATCATGGTTGGCTGGTCGATCGCCTTCCTCGTCGCCGTGACGCATCGGCTTGGTATGTGGACGGGAAAACCTGCCGGCGAGCAGTGATCTACAGGCGCAGCGCCATCTCGTGGCTTCGGCCGCCTCTTTCGCTGGCATGCCCGGCGTTGCAAACTGCCTTGTCCACGTCGCCGCTGGGGGGAGGAAGTGGAGCACCACACCGAGAGCGAACAGGCCGTACTCGACGTCATAGCGCGTGAATGCACCGCCTTCTGGATGCGCGACGAAGCCGGCTTTCGCGACTGTCACGCGCCGGGCGACGACACGCTGCGCTGGGGCTACTGGCACGGCGGCGGCCTGTTTGCGCGGCGAGGCGCCGACAGCATCGTGCCGGCTTCGATTGCCCATATGCGCAGGTTGGAGAGAGCGTTCCCGGAGATTCCTCGCGCGCGTGTCGCCAATGTCGTGGTGCATGTGTCGGGAGACATGGCGTGGGTGCGGCTCGATCGGTTGGTGCCGCATATTCCTGACATGCGCCACGGGCACGGCCCCAACGGCACCATGCAACTGCTGTTCATCCTCGAACGGATCGACGGGCAATGGCTGATCGTCGTCACCACCATGCTCGATGCGCATCTGGGGGACGAAGTTGCAGTGCGGGTCGACGCTGCGGGGACGGTGATCTGGAAAAGCCGGAGGGCCGAGACCAGGCTGGCCGACGATCCGAACTTCGTCCTGCGCAATGGCCGGCTGCGCCTGAGGCAGCGACAGCTCGACCTGCAACTGCAATCGGCGATCCGCTGGGCAACTGGGCTCAGCGGGCCGCTGATGCCCACGCGCGGCGCCGTGCCGCTGGTGGTCGAGCGGGCCGCCGGCGCGACGCGGATTTCATGGGTCATCGCGGAGGATGCCGGCAATGCCCTGGTGATGCTGGATGACAGCCGCCCGATGGCCGACCGGATCAACCATGCGGCCCAGGTGTTCGGCCTGTCGCCGGTGCAGACCCGCGTGGCGCTGGCAATCAGCGCGGGCCACACGCTTGGCGATTTCGCACGACAGGCAGGCACCACGCAGAACACCGCCCGCACGCACCTGCGCCGCGTGTTCGACAAGACCGGCGTCTCGAGCCAACCCGCACTGGTGGCGCTGCTGCTGTCGCTGACGCAGCCGCGCTGAGCTTGTCGCCCAACCGGGTGACAGAGGCGACGGGCCGGTCGCCCTACCCTGCTTGTGCAAGGAGGGCATCATGGACATGCAGGCATTCGACTTCGTACGGCAGCTGGCGGCATCGCACTATCTCGTGCGGGCGCTGCACGTGGTTGCCGACCTCGGAGTGGCAGACCAGCTCGGCGACCGACCGACAGCGAGCCAGTTGGCATCGAGGCTCGACGCCGATGCGGACGCGCTGCGGCGCGTTCTCACCCTGTTGGCGTCACGCGGCGTCTTTCGCCTCGACGGCGACCACATCCAGCATAGCAACGCGTCGGAATTCCTCCGCAGCGACCACCCTGCCTCACTGCGATCGTTCGTTCGGATGTTCGGCCAGCAGATCCAGTGGCAATGCGCCGGAGACCTGCAGCACGCGGTACGGACCGGCGAGGCCGTGGCGACGCGCGCCTTCCGCGGCGGTCTGTGGGGGTATTTCGAGGAGAACCCGACCGACGGTCGGATATTCGGCGAGGCGATGGTGGCCAAGTCCGCCGCGCAGATCGCCGACATCCTTGCCGCACACGACTTCTCGCCCTATCGCAGCATCGCCGACATCGGCGGCGGACACGGGCATATGCTGCGCGCTATCCTCGCGCGTCATAGCGCGGCCACGGGATTGTTGTTCGACCTGCCGGCGGTAATCGATGAAGCCAAGGGCGCCGGGGACAATAGCCGCCTCTCGTTCCAGTCCGGCGATTTCTTCACCACCCCGCTGCCGCAGGCCGACGCCATGCTGCTGATGGAGGTGCTGCACGACTGGGACGACGCACATTGCGGCGCGATCCTCAATGCGGCGCGGCTGGCGCTCGGGGCCGCGGGCCGCCTGCTGATCATCGAGATCGAGATGACCGAGGGCTCGGCCCCCGATTGGCCGAAGCTGCTCGATATCGTGATGCTGACCCTGTTCGCGGCGCGACAGCGTACCAATGCGGAGTATGCGCGATTGCTGCAAGCCAACGGCTTCCGCGTCGAGCGGCAGACCAGCACGCCGGGCGGTGTCACGATCATCGAAGCCATGGTGGCGTAGCGAGACCGCGCCATCAGCATCACCGCGGAGACCGGGACGCCCGTGGGCGTCCCGGCAGATCGATCAGTCGACGATGCGCAGCTCGACGGTGCGGCCCTGGTCGAACCAGGTCTCGATGCCGGCAACCTTCAGCTCGAGGCCGCCTTCGATGACCTCGCCGATATAGGAGATCGGCAGCGGCTCCTCGGCCGTGTCATCGCCATAGACGACGCAGAACTGCTGGCGCGGGCTGTAGAAGCACACCGAGCCGGCGCCGCTGCCATACTTGGCGCGGCGTTCGCGGCCGACATCCTCGGTCAGGTACTTGTTCTCCCACGGCGCCACGATCGGCAGGGTGAAGAACACCATGTCGCCGATCAGCTTGCCGTGCTGCAGCATGGTGACCATTGGCAGCTTTTCGCGCAGTTCCTTGGCGAGCTTGGGAACCTTGTCTTCCCACACCTCGATCGTGCAGACATCCTTGCCCGCCACAGCCATCTTCAGTTTCATAATCAAACGTCCTTCGTGTTCGTGCGGGGATCTCAGGCGGTCTTCTTGCGACGGAAGCCGTCGCCGAGGCCCCACGGCAGGATGAAATCGACCCACATGTGCAGGCGGTTGGCATAGCTCAGCATGGCATGGGTGAGCCGCACCAGGTCGGCGACCGTGGCGCATTCCATCGCGGTGTCGACGTAGATCTTGGTGATCGCGGCGGCTTCCGGCAGGCTGACGAAATCGAAGAAGTCGGCCTTGTAGCCGATGATCTGCTTGATGATCGCCTGCAGGGTCTTGAGGTCCGCGTCGGTGTCCTCACCGACCCGGATGATGCCCCACAGCATTTCGTCGGCGAGGGTGCGGGTTTCACCCTCGGCGAAGATGATGGTGCTCAGGTACTGGCCGCGCGAACCGGTGCCGCGCGGAACTTCGCCACGTCCCAGCGCCAGTACGTCATCGGGGCCCTGAAGCCAGATGCGTTGCCGCTCGCTCTCGAAGTGCTGGATGGCTTCATCCACAGTCATAGTCGTCTCCTAAACTTGAACAGGCTTTGGTGGTTTCCGGTCCGGGAGCGCTGTCCGTGGCTCCCGTCCGGGATGGCTAGAGAATGTGCGCGAGGAAGCTCCTGGCGCGCTCGGTCCGCGGGCGGTCGAACAGTTCGGACGGCGGCGAGCATTCGACGATCCGCCCCTCGTCCATGAACGCCACGCGGTCGCAGACCTCGCGGGCGAAACCCATTTCATGGGTGACGACGACCATGGTCATGCCGTCGGCCACAAGGCCCTTCATCACCTCGAGCACTTCACCGACCAGCTCGGGGTCGAGGGCGGAGGTGGGCTCGTCGAACAGCATCAACTTAGGCTGCATGGCCAGGGCCCGGGCGATGGCGACGCGCTGCTGCTGCCCGCCGGAGAGTTGCGAGGGGTAAGAGTCGGCCTTGTGACCGAGCCCAACCCGCTCGAGCAGCGCCCGGGCGCGCTCGGTGGCCTCGCTGCGGCGCTCCCTTTTGACCTGGATCGGCGCTTCGATGACGTTTTCCAGCGCCGTCTTGTGGCCGAACAGGTTGAAGCGCTGGAACACCATGCCGATCTCGGCGCGCTTGGCGGCGGTCTCGTTTTCGCTCAGTTCGTGCAGCGCGTTGCCGCGCCGCTGATAACCGACCAGTTCCCCGTCGACGCTGAGATAGCCCGAGGTGATCTTGGTGAGGTGATTGATGCAGCGCAGAAAGGTCGACTTGCCCGAGCCTGAGGGGCCGATCAGGCTGACCACCTCGCCGCGCGCCACGTCGAAATCGACGCCGCGCAGGATCTCGAGGTGGCCGATCTTCTTTTCGACGCCACGGGCTTCCACCATGAGATGGCTCATGTGCGGTCTCCCTGGTTGGTACCGACCGGGGTCGCGCCGCGCCCGTAATAGGCCTCGATGCGCGCCTGCACGACGCTGAGCAGGCTCGTGAGCACCAGGTACCAGCAGCAGCACACCAGCAGCAGCGGGATGGTCTCGAAGGTGCGCGAATAGATCGCCTGCGCCGAATAGAGCAGATCGGACAAGGCGATGACGCTGACCAGCGAGGTCATTTTCAGCATGCCGATGGTTTCATTGCCGGTGGGCGGAATGATGAAGCGCATGGCCTGCGGCAGGACGATACGGCGCATCGACTTGAGGCGCGGCATGCCGAGCGCCCGCGCGGCCTCGTCCTGGCCTTCATCGACCGAGGAAATGCCGGCGCGCACGATCTCCGCCATATAGGCACCCTCGTTCAGCGCCAGCCCGAGAATGGCGGCGGCAAGCGGGGTGATGATGTCGTTGGTGCGGAACTCGATCAGCGTCGGGCCGAACGGAATGCCGAGGCCGAGATTGGGAAAGAGCGCCGCCAGATTGTACCAGAAGATCAGCTGGACCAAGATCGGCGTGCCGCGGAAGAACCAGATATAGAGCCGCGCGAAGCCCGAAACGATGCGGCTGGGCGACATGCGCATCACCGCGATGACGATGCCGAGCAAGACGCCGAGGCTCATGCACAGGGCCGTCAGCCAGACGGTGGTGGCGAGGCCCTGCAGGATTGTCGGGGTGAACAGGTAGCTGCCGACCACGCCCCACTCGAAGCGCGGGTTGAACACCACGCCGTCGAGCAGCATCAGGGCCAGCACGATCACGATGGCGATCGGTATCCAGCGGTAGCGGCCATTGCGCGGAACGATCCGCAGATTGGCCAGTTCGGGAGGTGCGCGCTCCGTGTCCGGCAGCTCACGTTCGATGGTCATCTGTTCTTCCAGTCCAGAGGGAATGCCTGGCGGCCACGCTCGGCGGGCCGCCAGGCCAGGTCGGGCAGGAACCGCTTACGGCTCGGGATAGGGCAGCGGCTTGGAGGCCGCAAGATTGATGCCCGGCTCTTCGATTTCGAGCGGCGAAATGTTCCACTTCGCCATGACCTTGGAGTAGACGCCCTCGGCCTGCACGGCCTTCAGCGCAGCGAGCAGCGCTTCGGCGAGCTGCATGTTGTCCTTGGCGACGACCATGCCGTTGTAATACTTGGGCAGCAGCTCGTTCTCGACGAAGCGGACCGGCTGCGGCGCAGCGGCCTTGATCGCCGTGGCGGCGGCGAGGCCATCAAGCACGAAATCCGAACGACCCGAGTAGAGCGACAGCAGCACCTGGTCGCCCGAGGGGTATTCGCTGACCTGGACCGCCGGCTTGCCGTTCTTTTCGCAGCGCGGCGTCATCACCTTGTTGGCGACGTTGACGAAGTCGAAGCCCTGCTGGATGCCGACCTTGAGGCCGCACAGCGACAGCGGATCATCGGTGATCGTGGTGTTGCTGGCGAGGGTATAGACGGCGCCGGTCGAGTAGGCGTGAACGACGAAGTTCACCTTCTTCTCGCGCTCGAGATTGTCCGAGATGCACTCGGAGGCGACGTTGTAGCGTCCGCTTTCGACGCCTGGGATCAGGCCGGCGAAGGCGATGGACTCGACTTCGTAGGTAATGCCCAGCTTCTGCGCGATGGCGTTCCACAGGTCCGGCTCGTAGCCGATGATCGTGGTGTTGTCGGAGGCGAAGGACTGGCACGGCGGATAGTGCGCGTCAGTGGCGATGGTGATCTTGCCGGCATCCTGGATGGATTGCGGCAGCATGGCGTGAAGGGCATCGTCCTTTTCGAGCACCGGAAGGCCGGAGCCGACCACCTCGGCAAATTCCTCGGCCATCGTCATGCCCACGCCTGAGGCGAGGACAGCACTTGCCGCGACGGCGACAAACAGCGTTCTCATTCGGGTCATTGTGTTCTCTCCTGTATGCGATCGGAAGGTACACCTCCCCTTCCGTCGGCAAAAAGTATGTACAAAAGCGAATGCCCGTCAATCGCCATCAGCACCTGTTTCGTCCATTTTTTGTGCGCTATCGTTCGCAGCCCAAAGTTTGATCAGCGCGACGCAACGCGTGGCGCCCTGAACGGACGCAACCTTCGGCGCCGCTTGGGGCGCGACTTCGCCAGCCTGGCATCGGGGGAGCCAGGGAGCGGGAAATATCTTGCATCGGGGCGCCCGCCCTTCATCCTCCTCAGGGGGCGGTGCATCAGAGTTTGCCGAGGGCGACGCTCCTCCGAACGTCGACGGGAAACCATGTGTTGTACGGCGAGAGATTATGGACAGTCAGATTTTATGTCTATACCTATTTGGGACTATGTGTTCACGTATTGCTGTGTCCGCGGGCGACCCACCGATCACCAAGAAACGCCACCGGAACTGCGGGCGGCGTAACATTGAGGGTGGGGCGTGCCAGGAATTGGGGAAACGGGAGCTTTGCCGATGACGACCAGATCAATTGCGGCCGCGGCACAAGCTGATCTGCCGGAGCCTGCCCCGGCGATCGCGCAGGCCGCGAGCCTGTCGGAAACCATCCAGCGCGACATCGAGGACAAGATCATGTCGGGCAAATGGGCCCCGGGCGCCCGGATCCCCAACGAGTCCGAGTTCATGACCGAGTACAAATGCTCGCGCATGACCGTCAACCGCGTGCTGTCGCGCCTGTCGGAACGCGGCCTGATCGTCAGGCGGCGCAAGGCAGGTTCGTTCGTTGCATCGCCACGCAGCGACAGCGCCATGTTCCTGCAAATCCGCGACTTCGCCCGCGAGGCGGCGGGCCAGGGCCGGCGCTATCGCCACGAGATCCTGCTGCGCCGGGCTGAAAGACTGTCAGACGCGCGGGCCCGCAGCCTGCAGCTGGAGAGAAACCAGCAGGTGCTGCGGGTGCTCTGCCTGCATGTGCTCGACGACCAGCCCAATGCCTATGAGGATCGCGTCATCTCGCTCGACAAGGTGGCGGCGGTGCGCGACGAATCCTTCGACGAGGTGCCGCCGGGCACCTGGCTGCTGGGCCACGTGCCCTGGTCCGAGGCGCGCCATACCATCAAGGCGGTGAATGCCGACGCGACGCTCGCCGGCATCCTCGGCATCGAAGAACACGCGGCCTGCCTCGTGCTCAACCGCCGCACCTGGCACCAGGGCGAGTTTGTCACCGACGTGGAAATCACCTACCCCGGCGCCGGGCACGAACTGACCGGCGAGTTCTCGTCGACATTCGGTGAACTGGCGCCCAACAAATAGGCGCCGAACGGCGCACCAGACATTTAGATGGAGGAGAGGCCATGAAGAAGCTCATCAACGATATCCCTTCGGTCGTGCGGCAGTCGCTCGAGGGCCTGGCGGCGCTCTATCCCGGCCTGGCGCTGCTCGGCGGCGAGAACACCCTGGTGCGGGCCGACCTCGCGAGCTTCGTTGCGAGCGGCAAGGTGGCGATTGTCACCGGCGGCGGCGCCGGCCACGAGCCGGCGCATGCCGGCTATGTCGGCAAGGGCATGCTGACGGCCGCGGTGAGCGGCGACGTGTTCGCTTCGCCCAGCACCGATGCGGTCTACACGGCGCTGCGGGCCGTGGCCAATCCGGCGGGCATCCTGGTGATCGTCAAGAACTATACCGGCGACCGGCTGAATTTCGGCCTCGCGGTCGAGATGGCGCGCGCCGATGGGGTCGCCGTCGAGATGGTGATCGTCGATGACGATGCGGCGCTCGGCAAGGCGGAACGGACCGCCGGTCGGCGCGGCATTGCCGGCACGGTCTTCGTGCACAAGGTCGCCGGCGCTGCGGCGGAAGCCGGCCTGCCGCTGAGCGAAGTGAAGGCCCGGGCGCTGGCCGCCATCGGCGCGGTGGGGTCGATGGGCGTCGCGCTCTCGCCCTGCACGGTGCCGGCCACCGGCAAAGCCAATTTCTCGCTCGGCGATGACGAGATGGAACTGGGGCTCGGCATTCACGGCGAAGCCGGGGTGCGGCGCGTCACCATGCAGCCGGCGCAGCAGGTGGTGGAGACGCTGCTCGACACCATTATTGCCGACCGCGGCCTGGTCGGCGGCGATCGGGTGGCGCTGCTGGTCAACAATCTGGGCGGCACCGCGCAGATGGAAATGAGCATCGTGGCGCGCGATGCCCTCCAGACGCTGCGAGCGCGCGGCCTCACCGTCGAGCGGGCCTATTGCGGCACCTTCCTGACCGCCATCGAGATGACCGGGGTATCGCTCAGCCTGATCAAGGCGGACGCAGCAGTGCTCGCCGCCCTCGACGCCCCAGCCGAAGCGCCGGCCTGGCCGGGCAACCACGGTCGGCTGCCGCTCGCAGCGATGTCGAGCCTCGCCGCTCCCGCCACCGACGACGAAGCGGATGGCGGCGCCGGCATGGCAACGCCAAAGGAACTGGTGGCCATCCTCAGCGCCGCCTGCCGCGCCATCATCGCCGCGGAACCGGAGTTGACCGAAATGGACCGCATCGTCGGCGACGGCGATATCGGCCATTCACTGGCCGGCGGCGCGACGGCGCTGCTGCAGCGGGCCGCCGGCTGGGAGGGCCGCCCGCTCGACGCCGTGCTGCGCGAGATCGGCCTGACGCTGAGACGCAGCGTCGGCGGGACCTCGGGACCACTCTATGCCGCCTTCGCCATCGCGGCGTCGCAGACGGCTGCGCGGAGGGAGGAAGATGGCGCGGCATTGCTCGCCCGTGCCGTCGCCGCAGGTACCGATGCGATCATGCGACTGGGCGGCGCCGGTGCCGGTGATCGCACCATGCTGGATGCGCTGATCCCTGCAGCGTCGGCGATGGGCGGCGGCGCGACGATCGCGGCGACGCTGGAGACTGGTGCCCGCGCCGCGCGTGCCGGGGCAGAAAGCACTGCGGCGATGCAGCCGCGGCGGGGCCGCTCGAGCTATATCGGCGAGCGGGCGGTCGGGCACCCGGACCCGGGCGCCGTGGCGGTGGCGCTGTGGCTGGAGGCGGCGGCGAAGGCGGCGGGCTGAGCAAAGGCCCCCTCACCCGGCCCTGTGGGCCGACCTCTCCCCCAAGGGAGAGGGGGTGCGGTGGCGTCGCCCTGGCCTCTCTTCCCTCTCCCTCGGGGGAGAGGTTGAAGCGTCAGAGTCGGGTGAGGAGGCTCTGCGATGGTCCGATTTCGACGACCAGCATCGCCCCCTCGACAGCTAGGGTACCGGGGCCAATGATCAGGCAATCATAGCGGCCGAGTGCCGGGCGTTCGCCGCGAACCTCCACCACCCCTGCTCCGAGCGAGAGCAGCGCCAGGGTCATTCCCGGCGCAACGGCAAGCTCGTGTCGGCCGGCCCCGAGCCGGCGCACCGTGTGCGCCGCCACGCCGCGCGCCGTCATCACGTTGAAATCGAGGGTCGCGCCCGCAGTGACGCGCCCATCGACGCGGGTCTCACCGGGAAACGACCACTGGTCGCCCGGCAGCAGGGCTATCGGATCGGCCCTGCCCTCGATATGCAGCGACAGCCCACCGCCTTCGAGCAGCACCAGCGTCCGATCGACGCCGGGAAAGAACGAGAACGGGCCATCCCGATCGACCGTCGCGATGCTCAGCCGCCAGGCAAAGCCCGGCGCCTGATCGGTATCTTTCGCCGCAGCCACTTCGCGCGTCGCCCCGCCGCCGTTCTTCCACGGCTGCACGGTGAGATCGGCGAAGCGGATGAGGCGCATGGAAGAACTCAGCCGAGAATACCGGGAAGATCGAGTTGCTTCTCCCGTGCCGTCTCGATGGCAATTTCGTAACCGGCATCGGCGTGGCGCATGACGCCGGTCGCCGGGTCGTTCCACAGCACGCGGCCCAGCCGCCTGGCCGCCGCTTCGGTGCCGTCGGCGACGATCACCACGCCGGCATGCTGGGAGAACCCCATGCCGACGCCGCCGCCATGGTGCAGCGACACCCAGGTGGCGCCGCTGGCGGTGTTGAGCAGGGCGTTGAGCAGCGGCCAATCCGACACCGCATCGGAGCCGTCGCGCATCGCCTCGGTCTCGCGGTTGGGCGAGGCGACCGAGCCGGAGTCGAGATGGTCGCGGCCGATGACGATCGGCGCCTTCAGCTCGCCGCGGGCCACCATCTCGTTGAAGGCCAGGCCGAGGCGATGGCGGTCGCCGAGCCCCACCCAGCAGATGCGCGCCGGCAGCCCCTGGAAGCGGATGCGCTCGCGCGCCATGTCGAGCCAGTTATGCAGGTGCGCGTTGTCGGGCAGCAGTTCCTTGACCTTCTGGTCGGTCTTGTAGATGTCCTCGGGGTCGCCCGACAGCGCCACCCAGCGGAACGGCCCGACGCCGCGGCAGAACAGCGGACGGATATAGGCCGGCACGAAGCCGGGGAAATCGAAGGCGTTCTCGACCCCCTCTTCCAGCGCCATCTGGCGGATATTGTTGCCGTAGTCGACGGTTGGGATGCCCCGCTGGTGGAACTCCAGCATGGCCCGCACATGCACCGCCATCGAAGCCTTTGCCGCCTTGACCACGCTGGCGGGAGCCGAGGCACGGCGGTCTTCCCATTCGCCGAGTGTCCAGCCGGCCGGCAGATAGCCGTTGAGCGGGTCGTGCGCCGAGGTCTGGTCGGTCACCGCATCGGGGCGGACACCACGACGCACCAGCTCGGGCAGGATCTCGGCGGCATTGCCGAGCAGGCCGACCGACACGGGCTTGTTATCGGCACAGGATTTCTCGATGATCGCCAGCGCCTCGTCGAGATCGCTGGTGTGGGTGTCGAGATAGCCGGTGCGCAGGCGGAAATCGATGCTGCTGGGCCGGCACTCGATGGCGAGGCAGGAGGCACCCGCCATGGTCGCGGCGAGCGGCTGCGCGCCGCCCATACCGCCGAGGCCGGCGGTGAGGATCCACTTGCCGGCAGGGCTGCCGCCAAAGTGCTGCCGCCCCATCTCGACGAAGGTCTCGTAGGTGCCCTGCACAATGCCCTGCGCCCCTATATAGATCCACGAGCCGGCAGTCATCTGGCCGTACATGGCCAGGCCCTTCTTATCGAGCTCGTTGAAGTGCTCCCAGTTGGCCCAATGCGGCACGAGGTTGGAATTGGCCAGGAGGACGCGCGGCGCGTCGGCATGGGTGCGGAACACGCCGACGGGCTTACCCGACTGGATCAGCAGCGTCTGGTCGTCGTCGAGCGCCCGCAGGCTGGCGACGATCCGGTCGTAGCTCTCCCAGTCGCGGGCGGCCCGGCCGATGCCGCCATAGACCACCAGCTCCTCGGGCCGCTCGGCCACTTCGGCATCGAGATTGTTCATCAGCATGCGCAAGGGCGCTTCGGTGAGCCAGCTCTTGGCGGTGCGTTCAGTGCCGCGCGCCGCGCTGATCGAGCGGGAATTGTCGAGACGGGTCATTGGCCGGTCCTTAGTCAAGCAAGGGAGGTTGCGAAGTCGCGGCAGGCTTCGAGCACCTGGCGCAGCGTGCGCCGGGTGGGCGCGGCGAATTCGGGGTCGTAGGGCGTGGGCCAGTTCGAGGCATCAACCTCGGCGGGTTCGCGGATGTAGCTGCGGCAGGCGAGCTCCATCTGCACGGCGTGAACGGCATGCGTCGGGTTGCCGGTACTGCGAACGATCTGGCCGCCCCGGAAGCGGCCATTGACCACGTGAGACTGCCCGGACGCCGCGAGGATGGCCTCGATCCGCCCTGAAAGCTCCGGAGCACAGGTGGCGCCGAAATTGGTGCCGAGATTGAACACCGGCAGGTCCCCATCGAACAGCCGAGGGATACGCGAGCGGATCGAGTGGCAGTCGTAGACAACGATCGCCGGGTGCAGGCCGCGCAGCCGCTCGACCTCGTCGTGCAGCGCCTGGTGGAACGGCGCGAACCACTGCGCCTGCCGCCGTTCGATCTCGGCGGCGTCGGGCGCTTCGCCATCGCGATAGAGCGGCTCGCCGTCGAAGCTGGTGGTCGGACAAAGCTCGGTGGTCGCCTGGCCCGGATAGAGCGACACACCGCTCGGATCGCGGTTCACGTCGATGACGGTGCGCGAGACCCTGGTGCGGATCACCGTGGCGTCGAGGTCCTCGGCGAAGTCGTAGAGCTGGTCGATCCACCAGTCGGTGTCGCGGCGCCCAAGCCAGGGCGAGGTCAGCCGCTTAAGGATCGGATCGGGAATCTCGGTGCCGGTATGCGGCAGGGTGACGATGAGCGGTGCCGAACCGCGCCGGATTTCCAGCCAATCCAAGGCGCTCACCCTTCCACTCCGGGCAGCTCGATCGCCGCCGCCGCAACCAGCGCGCCGCTCCGGACGAGACCGGTGGCGAAGGCCATGTCCGGAGCAAAGTAGCGGTCGTCGTCGAGCGTGGGGATGTTGGCGCGCAACAAGGTGCGCACCCGCTCCAGCGCTGCGCTCGAGCGCAGCGGACGGTGGAAATCGCAGCCCTGCGCCGCCGCCAGCAATTCGATGCCGATGACGTTGGCAGTGTTGGCGGCCATGTCGAGCAGGCGGCGAGCGCCATGCGTCGCCATCGACACGTGGTCTTCCTGGTTGGCCGAGGTGGGAATGGAGTCGACGCTGGCCGGATGGGCCCGCTGCTTGTTCTCCGACACCAGCGCCGCGGCGGTGACCTGCGGCAGCATGAAACCCGAATTGAGCCCCGGATTTGGGGTGAGGAATGCCGGCAGGCCGGAGAGCGCCGGATCGACCAGCATGGCGACGCGGCGCTCGGCCAGCGAACCGATCTCGCACAGCGCCAGCGCGATGATGTCGGCGGCGAAGGCCACGGGCTCGGCGTGGAAATTGCCGCCGGAGATGACCTCGCCGGTGTCGGCAAAGACCAGCGGATTGTCGGAGACGCCGTTGGCTTCGTCGCCGAGGGTGGCCGCGGCCTGGCGCAGGATGTCGAGCGCCGCACCCATCACCTGGGGCTGGCAGCGCAGGCAGTAGGGATCCTGCACGCGGGTATCGCCGACCAGATGCGACTGCCGGATCGGCGAGCCGTGCATCAGGCTCCGCAGGGCCGCGGCCGTTTCGATCTGGCCACGATGCCGGCGCAGTTGCTGGATGCGTGGATCGAACGGACCGTCGGAACCCTTGGCCGCATCGGTGGCCAGCGCGCCGGTGACCAGAGCCGATTGCAGCACGCGCTCGGTTTCGAACAGGCCGGCGAGCGCGAGGCCGGTCGAAACCTGTGTGCCGTTGAGCAGCGCCAGGCCTTCCTTCGGCCCGAGCGCCAGCGGCTCAAGCCCGATGCGCGCCAGTGCCTCGGCGGCATCGAGCCGCTCGCCGGCAAGCTCGACCTGCCCGACTCCCAGCAGCGCAGCGGTCAGATGCGCCAGCGGCGCCAGATCGCCGGAAGCGCCGACCGAGCCCTGCCCCGGGATCAGCGGCACCAGGTCGTTGGCGAGGCAGGCCTCGAGATGTTGCAGGGTCGACCAGCGGATGCCGGAAGCCCCCTGCCCGAGGCTCGCGAGCTTCAGCGCCATGATCAGCCGCACCACGGCGCGTGGCAAAGGCTCGCCCACGCCGGCCGCATGCGACAGCACGATATTGCGCTGCAGCACCGACAGGTCGGTGTCGGCGATACGGACGCTCGCCAGCTTCCCGAAGCCGGTATTGATGCCATAGACCGGCTCGCCCTTGGCGATGATGGCATCGACGACGGCAGCGCTCAGCGCCACCGGGGCCTCGGAGCCCGGATCGAGCGACGCGGCGGCGCCGAAATAGATGTCGCGCCAGATGGAAAGCGTAACGTTGCCAGGCGAAAGGATGTGGCGGGCAGACATAGTCAGGATCGGCCTTTTGAGATGCGGGAATGGAGTGGGTTGAAACCCATGCGGTAGACGAGTTCGGCCGGCGTCTCGGCGTCCCAGATCGCCAGGTCGCAGGATTTGCCGACGGCAATGCTGCCGCTGGTGGCGGACACCCCCAGCGCCTCGGCCGCATGGCGCGTCACGCCGAGCAGGCACTCCTCCACAGTCAGGCGGAACAGCGTCGCCGCCATGTTCATGGTCAGGAGGATCGAGGTCAGCGGCGAGGTGCCGGGGTTGCAGTCGGTGGCGATGGCGATGGGCACGCCGTACCGGCGCAACAGGGCGACAGGCGGGACAACGGTCTCGCGGAGGAAATAGTAGGCTCCCGGCAGCAGCACGGCGACGGTCCCGGCGGCGGCCATGGCGCGCACGCCGGCTTCATCGAGATGTTCGAGGTGGTCGGCGGAGAGCGCGCCGTAGCGTGCGGCGAGCGCCGCGCCACCAAGGTTGGAGAGCTGTTCGGCATGCAGCTTCGCCGGCAGCCCGAGCCGCTGCGCCACGTCGAATACCCGGGCAATCTGCTGCGGCGAAAAGGCGATGCCTTCACAGAAGCCATCGACAGCGTCGACCAGCCCCTCGGCGGCGAGGGTCGGCAGCATCTGGCTACAGACCTCGTCGATATAGGCATCCTTGTCGGTCGTTCCCGGCGGCAGCGCATGGGCGCCCAGAAAACTGGTGCGCACCGTCACCCCGCGCTCGCGGCCCAGTTGCCGCGCGGCGCGCAGCATGGCGCGCTCGGAGGCGAGCTCGAGCCCGTAGCCGGACTTGATCTCGATGGTGGTGACGCCCTCAGCCAGGAGATGATCGAGCCGCGGCAGCGCCGAGGCGACCAGCTCGGTCTCATTCGCGGCACGAGTGGCGCGGACACTCGAGGCGATGCCCCCGCCGGAGCGGGCGATCTCTTCATAGCTCGCCCCGGCGAGCCGGAGCTCGAACTCGCGGGAGCGATTGCCGGCGTGGACGATGTGGGTGTGGCAGTCGATCAGCCCCGGCGTCACCAGTCGGCCGCCGCAATCGACCACGACATCGTCGCGGCGCTCGCCCAATGCATCGCGTGGACCAACATGGGTGATGAGGCCGTTTTCTTCGGCGATCACCTGTCCGTCAGCAACCGCGATACCGCCGGCCATCGGCGCAATCCTGGCATTGACGAACAGCTGTCGAGGCATGGCAACGATCCGAAACTTGATCTTGTATAAGGATGTATATACAATTCATTTGACGACGCAAGAGGGGGCGAAAGCCAGTGACGGGACTGCATTTCGACGAAGCGCTGGTGGGTGGCCGCTGGCTGGAGAATGTGCGGATCGAGCTGGCGGCCGGCCGGATCGCCGCGATCGTCCCCGACAGCGCACCGGGCCCGGGCGACGAGCGGCATGCCGTCGCCCTGCCCGGCATGCCGAACCTCCATTCGCACGCGTTTCAGCGTGGCATGGCCGGCCTCGCCGAGACCCGCGGCACCGGCATCGACAGCTTCTGGAGCTGGCGGGAAACGATGTACCGTTTCGCCCTTGCGATGACGCCCGACGACGCCGAAGCGATCGCCGCGCAGGCCTATGTCGAGATGCTGGAGGCGGGCTTCACCCGCGTCGGCGAGTTCCACTACCTGCACCATGACCTGGACGGATCGCCCTATTCCGATCCGGCCGAGATGGCCGCGCGGATTTGCGCCGCCAGCGACACGACCGGCGTTGGGCTGACGCTGCTCCCGGTATTGTACGCCCATGCCGGCTTCGCAGGCACGGCGCCGCAGCCGCAGCAGCGGCGTTTCATTTCCGACCTCGATCTGTTCGCCCGCATGCTCGAGCGCTCCCGCGCGCTCACCGCCGAGCTCGACAACGCCAATCTCGGGGTGGCGCCGCACAGCCTGCGCGCCGTCACGCCGGAGGAGCTGTCCGCGCTCGTGCCGCTCGCCGGCGACGGGCCGATCCATATTCACGTCGCCGAGCAGATGCGCGAGGTGGACGACTGCCTGTCCTGGTCCGGTCGACGGCCGGTCGAATGGCTGCTGGAGAACGCCGATCTCGACCGACGCTGGTGCCTCATCCACGCCACCCATATGACCGGCAAGGAAACGGTGGGCGTGGCGGAGAGCGGCGCGACGGTCGGTCTCTGCCCGATCACCGAGGCCAATCTCGGTGACGGAATCTTCGACGGGCTGGGTTTTCTCGCTGCCGGCGGTCGTATCGGCATTGGCTCGGACTCCAATGTCGAGATCGGCGCGGCCGCGGAATTGCGGCAGCTGGAATACTCGCAGCGCCTCGCCCGGCAGAGCCGCAACGTGCTGGCCGAGTCCGGCGACTCGACCGGGCGGCGGCTGTACGAGCTCGGGCTGCAAGGCGGCGCGGCCGCACTCGGCCAGCCATTGGTCGGGCTGACGGTGGGGGCGCCCGCCGACATCGTGTCGCTTGATGCCGAACATCCGGCGCTGGTGGCGCGACAGCGCGACAGCCTCATCGACTCGCTGATCTTCTCGGCTGGCCGATCGGCGATAGATTGCGTATGGACGATGGGACGAAAGCAGGTTTCGGAAGGCAGGCACGTTCGGCGCGACGAGGTGTTTCGCCGCTTCCACGCCGCCCTGTCGCGCCTCATCGCCTGACTGCCCGCGAACCCAGGAGCTCTCAGATCAGCCACACAATGCCCGGGACCGCCCATGTCGCTGATGCCTGACGCTGCCACACCGCTCTACGAGCGGGTGAAGAACCACATCCTCAGCAATATCGGCTCGGGCGCCTGGTCGGGCGACCGGCGCATTCCCTCAGAGAACGAACTGGTTGCCGAACTCGGCATCTCCCGGATGACCGTCAACCGGGCGCTGCGCGAACTCACCGCCGCCGGCGTGCTGGTGCGGGTGCAGGGCGTCGGCACCTTTGTCGCCGCGCCGCGACCGCAAACCGACCTGCTCGAGATCAACAACATCGCCGAGGAGATCGCGAGCCGCGGCAACCGCCACCGCAGCGAAGTGCTGACGCTGGAGCAGGTGGCGACGACGCACGAACTGCGTGCGGCGTTCGAGGCGGCCAAGCTCGAGACGGCGTTTCACTCGGTGGTGGTGCACTACGAGAACGACATCGCGGTGCAGCTCGAAGAGCGGTTCGTCAATCCCGGCGTCGTGCCCAACTATGGCGCCCAGGATTTCCGCCGCCAGACCACCTACGATTATCTCGTCACCATCACTCCGATCACCGAGCTGGAGCACATCATCTCCGCCGTGGCGGCCGACCAGCGCACCGCGCAGCTGCTTGGCATCGGCGAGGGCGACCCCTGCCTGCTGCTCGACCGCCGCACCTGGACCGGCAGCGAAGTGGTGACCGTCAACAAGCTGAGCTATGTCGGCGCGCATTATTCGTTCCGTACCCGCGCCCAGGCCAACCGCAACGCCACTCGCTACACCTGAGCCGGCTAGCGGACGACCAGCCGGCTCGCCAGTTCGGCGCACTGTACCCGGATATCCGGGATCGCCTCGATCTCGAAGAAGGTGCCGCGGGTCAGCGGCCCCACCGCCAGCAGCCGGTCGGATGGCGTGCCGAAGCGGTCGATGGTGCGGCACTCGGTATCCACCTCAAGGCCGATATGAAGCGGATCCGGCCGGATGTCGCCGCGGGCGAGGAGAGCACGAATGGCAGCGTTGCTCGATTGCTCGACATCGACGCTGATGCCGCCGCAATCGTAGACCCGAGCCACATCGAAGAAGGTGAGGTTGCCGGCGCCCTTGCGGCGCACCGTGGCCCGCACCTCGGCGCCCCGTCGCTCGATATCGAGATAGGTGCCCGCGACGAGGCGAACCTGCCCTGCCCCCACCGCCTGTTCCAGCCGCGCATGCAGGTCCGGCGGCAGGCGGTGGCGGTGGATATTCCAGAACGGCCTGACATGGCTGAGGAAGCGGCGACGCGAGCCGAGCGACCAGTTCTGCCAGATGCGCTGGTTGAAGGGCCGCAAGGCATCGACGACGCTGCGCCAATCCTCGCCGCGCCCGGCGGCCTCCTCGATGAGATCGCGGAACCAGGCGGTGAAGTAGTGGAGCTCGGTGCCGAACGGCACGTCGGCGGCCTCGAGCGGGATCGGCGCCACCTGCCGGTGCGCTTTGGGCAGGAGGCCGTGGCGCGAGACGACGGTGATCGGCCCGCGATGCTCGGCTTCGGCCAGCGACAGCCAGGCGTCCACCATCGAGAGGCCCGAGCCGAGCAGCAATACCGGGGCATCCGGATCGAGCGGAGTGTCGGCCTCGGAGCCGACCCGTACGGCAATGCCCTTGGCGCGGGCCGGGTTGGTTTCGTGCCCCACCGCCAATATGGCGACATGGCCCATCAGGCTGGCGCCGCTCCTGAGCCTTGCCTCCACCCCCGCCCCGGAGGCCAGAATGTCGATACACTCGTCGTGGACGATATGCAGCCGGCCGGGCGCCGCCGCTTCGACCCCGGCCAGCACATCGGCGAGGTAGCTGCCATAGTGCCGGCGTGGCACGAAGACGAAGCGTTCGCCTTCGGTTACCAGTTTCCGATCTCGCAACCAGCGCCAGAAATGGCGCCGCGACGTTCAGCACGTGGTCGAGCTGCCGGGTCGAATAGGCGACACCGCGCCCCAACTGGGGGCGCCTCTCGATCAGGGTGACGCGGATATCGGCGGTGCTGCGCAACAGATGAGCCGCCAGCAGCACGCCGCTGGCGCCACCGCCGATGATAAGGATGGAGAGGCGTGGATGCGCTTCGTTCATGCGTGCTTCCTTCTGGGGTTGGTCACGACGCAAAACGTCCCGATTGAAACGTCCGTCCTAAGCTAACGTTCTCCGAGGGCAGGTTTTTTCGTCACCCGCGACCAGCGCACTGCCGGAGTTCCTCGACCGGTTCCGACGTATAGACTACTAATCCAGTCGATTTAATCAACACTGTATTCTGTTGGGATGCAGCGGGGGCCGGACGTGACGCAACTGACGCTCGATAGCGCCGAACATGGGGCGGTGCCGCTGGAAGACCGGCCGGTGGAGCGCCCGCGCTCGGGCCACCAACACCGGGTGCGGAGTGGACTGGTCTGGGCCGTGGCAGTGCTGATCGCCGCCTATGCGGCGTCGGTGGTGGCCACCAACCCGGCGATGCGCTGGGACTCGATTGGCAAGTTCCTGACCGCGCCAATTATCCTCCAGGGCCTGGTGACGACGCTGCTGATCACCTTCCTCTCCGCCGTTATCGGCCTTGTCGGCGGATTGCTGGTTGCGCTGATGCGGATGTCGTCGAACCCGCTGATCAAGACCATCGCGGTGGGCTATCTCGGGCTGTTCCGGGCCGTGCCGCTGCTGGTGCAGATCCTCATCTGGTACAATCTCGGCACGTTTTTCCCACAGCTCGGCTTCGGCATCCCGTTCACCGATATCGGGCTTTACGGCGACACCAACGTGCTGCTGAGCCCGCTGGTGGCGTGCCTGATCGCCATCGGCCTGAACCAGGCCGCCTATATGGGCGAGATCATCCGCGGCGGGCTGCTGTCGGTGCAGCCGGGCCAGGTCGAGGCGGCGATCGCGCTGGGGATGACGCGGGCCAAGGCGTTCCGCAGGGTGATCGCGCCGCAGGCGGCCAAATCGATCATCCCGCCGCTCGGCAATGACATGATCAACCTGCTGAAGGCCACTTCGCTGGTCTCGGTGGTGGGCGTCGGCGACCTGATGACCCGGGCGCAGGGCATCTATGCCAGCAACTACCAGGTGATCCCGCTGCTGATCGTCGCCAGCATCTGGTACCTGGTGCTGACCATCGTGTTCACCTTCGTCCAGGGCCTGCTGGAGCGCCGCTTCGCGGCCGGGGTGGCGCGATGAACTACGCCCCGCCCGATCTCCATCTCACGGCGGAGGCACCGGCGCTGATCCGGGTGCGCAACGTTTCCAAGAACTACGGCGCCAACCGGGTGCTGGACGGGGTCAACCTCGACGTCCGGCAGGGCGAAGTGCGCTGCATCATCGGGCCCTCCGGCTCGGGCAAGAGCACCCTGCTCCGCTGCCTCAACGCGCTCACCGATTTCGACAGCGGCGCCGTGGTGCTCGACGAGACACGGGTCGGCTACACCGAGCGCAACGGCGTCTTGAAGCCATGGACCGGGCGCGAGGCGGCGGCGTTCCGCAGCCGGGTCGGGCTGGTGTCGCAGCACGTGAACCTGTTTTCGCACCGCACCGTGCTGGAGAATGTCATCGAGGGCCCGGTGCAGGTGCTCGGCACCAGCCGCCCGGTAGCGGTGCAGGCGGCGGCGGACCTGCTGGCGCGGGTCGGGCTCGCCGACAAGCATGACAGCTACCCCAGCCAGCTCTCGGGTGGGCAACAGCAACGCGCGGCGATCGCCCGGGCGCTGGCGATGAACCCCAGGGTGATGCTGTTCGACGAGGCGACCAGCGCGCTCGATCCGGAACTGGTGGGCGAAGTGCTGGGCGTAATGCAGGCGCTGGCCGCCGACGGCATGACCATGGTCGTCGTCACCCACGAGATGCGCTTTGCCGAGGAGGCCGGCGACCGGATCGCGGTGATGGATGCCGGCCGGATCATCGAAGACGGCCCGGCGAGCGAGATCTTCAGCCGGCCGCGCCAGCCGCGCACTGCCGAGTTCCTCAAGGATCATTTCAGGTTCGCCCCGGCCGAAGGCCGGCGCGGCCACGCCTGAACCACCGGGCCGGGGGCCCCATCATGCAAGGAAAGAGACTGACCGTGACCAAGCTTTCGACACTGGTAACCAAGGGGCTGCGCGCCGCCGGCCTGACGCTCGCCGTGGCGGCGCCGCTGCTGGCCGCACCGGCCTTCGCCCAGGATGCCGCGACCGAAGCCGCCCGCGCCCTGCTGCCGGCCAAGTATCGCGATGCCGGGGTGCTGAATGTCGGTGCCTCGACGGTCTACGCGCCGCACTCGTTCTTCAAGGAAGGCACCACCGAGTTTACCGGCTACGAGATCGAGCTGTTCAACGCGGTGACCGAGATCCTCGGGGTGAAGCCGGTCTATACCGAGGCGCCGTTCCAGCAGCTGATTGCCGGGGTGAAGTCGGGCCGCTCGGATGTGTCGCTGGGCGATCTCGGCGACAACGACCTGCGCCGCGAGCAGGTGGATTTCATCGACCACACCCGGCTGACCTTCCAGCTCCTGATCGACGCTGCCGACAAAGACAGCATCAAGACGGTGTTCGACCTCTGCGGCCGCGATCTCGGCGTCGTGCAGGGCACCACCAACATCATCTTCAAGGCGCTGTCGCAGTGCGAGAGCAAGGGCCTGAAGCCGGCGAACTTCATCGAGTTCCCCGACGCCACCGCCAAGGACCAGGCGATCCAGTCTGGCAGGTTGCCGCGCGCCGATATCTCGGCCACCGCGGTCGGCCGCTTCCGTGAGGCGGCTGGGTTGAACCCGGGCCAGATCCTCGTGCCGGCGCCGGAACTGGGCGACCTCTATATCGGCTTCATCGTCGACAAGGGGAATACCGAACTGGCCAACGCCATCGAGGCGGCGCTCAAGATCCTGTTCGACAACGGTAAGTACGCCGAGATCCTCGCCGCCTACAACATCGCTGACCTCAACCTCGAGGCACCAGGCGTCAATATCGGCCAGAACGCCTCGAACTGGGTGCAGCCCAAGCCGAAGAGCTGATCGCGCCGGCAGTCCAAACCAGGGCGTCGGCAACCGCCGGCGCCCACCTCATTTCCATTGGGTATCCCGACCATGTCCAGCGCCCGGCCCTCCGGCCACGACAAGATGAATATCGCCGTGCTCGTTTCCGGCGGCGGCAACCACCAGGGCGCCTGGCGCCGCCCCGGCAGCAATATCGAGCTCGCCAACACGCCGGGCTTCTATGTGGCCTTCGCCCAGGCAGCCGAAGCCGCCAGGATCGATGCGATCTTTTTCGCCGACATCCCCTCGCTCGACCCCAGGGCGCTGGGGGTGAACCCGGTGCTCAACGCTTTCGAGCCGTTGGTACTGACTTCCTATCTTGCGGCGTTCACCAGCCGGGTCGGGCTGGTCTCGAGCGTTTCGACCAGCTTTTCCGAGCCCTACACGGTGGCCCGGCAGTTCGCCTCGCTCGATCGCCTTTCGGGCGGCCGGGCCGGCTGGAACATCGTCACCTCGGCCACCGGCGAAAAGAACTATGGCGCGGCGCCCCTGCCCGACCAGGATGTGCGCTACGCGCAGGCAGCCGAGTTCGTCGAGATCGCCAAGCGCCTGTGGGACAGCTGGGACCAGGAGACGCTGAAGATCGACCGCGCGAGCGGGCAATTCGGCGATGTCGCCGATATCCGGCCGACCGACTTCCACGGCAAGTTCTTCGACGTGGCCGGGCCGCTCAACATCCAGCGGCCGCCGCAGGGCTGGCCGGTGCTGTTCCAGGCCGGCGCTTCACCGATCGGCCGCGGCTTTGCCGCCGAGACCGCCGAAGGCGTGTTCACGGCGCAGCAGACGCTGGAGGACAGTCTCGAATTCGCGCACGACATGCGGGCCCGGGTCAGCGCCGCCGGCCGCGATCCGCGGCGGGTGAAGCTGCTGCTCGGCATCACGCCGATCATCGGGGCGACCGAGGCGGAGGCGAAAGCGATCGAGCGGGAACTTGGTGAGTTCATCGACATCAAGGCGTCGCTCAGGAAGCTCAACAGCTACATCCCCGGCGTCGACCTCTCGGGGTTCGATCTCGACAGGCCAATCCCGCGCGAGGCATTGCCGGATGTGTCGGCGGTGCAGGGTCGGCAGAGCCGCTACAAGATCTTCGCCGATCTGACGCTCAATGACGGCTGGACGCTGCGCGAACTGGTCAAGCTCACCGGCCGCTCGGATGGGCACTGGACGCTGACCGGCAGCCCCGAGCAGATCGCCGACCAGATGGCCGAGCGTTTTCTTGCCGACGCCTGCGACGGCTATGTGGTGATGCCGACCTACCACCCGGAAGGCTCCGGGCTGTTCTTTTCGGCCGTGGTGCCGATCCTGCAGCAGCGTGGGTTGTTCCGCACCGAGTACGAGGGCACGACGCTGCGCTCGCATCTGGGGCTCGATGTTCCGGAGCGTGGGGCGCGGGGCAACTGACGGCCTTTGCCGCCCCTCCGGTGGTCGCTATAGAGAGCGGCAAACGGAGGGGCGTGTACGATGTCGACTGTGGGTCATCTGTCGGAGGGGGATCGCGGGCAGGCGCGGATCACCGCGATCAGGGCGATGCGGCTGGAGAGCGGCTACTGCCTGATCCGCATCGACACCGATGCCGGTATCTCCGGCTATGGCGAGTGTGGCGACCTCGACGGCGACCTGGTGCGGGCGGCGCTTCTCACCCACGCCGAAGGCGGCGCGCGGCTGCCGCACCTGCAGTTGATCGGCAAGGACCCGCTCGATATCGGGGTGCATCACCACAGCTTGTTCTATGCCTACCGGCAGCGCCCGGCGCATATCATGATCTGCTCCGGCATCGACATGGCGTTGTGGGACCTGGCGGGAAAGCTGCTGGCGCAGCCGGTGCACAAGCTGCTCGGCGGGGCCTTCCACACCGAGCTCGAACTCTACTCGCACTGCCCGCATTTCGACCTGACCGACGCCGGCGCCTGGGCCGAGGCAGCGGATGACCTGAAGTCCGATTCGCATGGGTTTCGGACCTTCAAAGTCGATATCCACGACGCGATCGGCGTCGAAATGCAGGAATATGTGCCGAGCCTGTCGCCCGGCGACATCCGCAAGATCGGCCGTTCCTACGAGCTGGCGCGCGAACACCTGGGCGAGGAGATCGACATCATCGTCCATTGCCACAACGAACTTGATACGCCGAGCGCCATCGCGGTGGCCGAGGCGGTGGAGGCGATCAAGCCGATCTATTACGAGGATCCGCTGCAGCCGGGCTTTTCCGAGAACTGGCTGGCGCTCAGGCGTGCGACCAATATCCCGATCATGACCGGCGAGAATATCGAGCTGCCCGAGGGGGCGCTGCCGTTCCTCCAGCACCAGGCCGTCGATTGCCTGCAGCCCGACATCATCAGTTCGGGCGGCATTACCGGCACCAAGGCGATCGCCGACCTCGCGGCGCTCTACCGCACGCCGATCACGCTCCACAATGTCAGCGGCCTGCTGATGAACGCGGCCAGCCAGCAACTGGCGGCATCGGTGTTCAACTGCCCGCGCATCGAGTGCACCCGGCGGGCGGACAGCCTCCAATGGGCGTCGCCCAATCCGCTGCAGGTGCGGGATGGCAAGATGCAGGTGTCGATGGCGCCGGGGCTGGGGGTGGAGCTGGACGAGGACTGGATCAGCGGGCACCGGTTTGCCGGGGAGCCGGACTGGAACTAGCGCCGGCCTTTCCGTGATCCTCCCCCGCGTGGCGGGGGAGGGGACCGCCGAAGGCGGTGGAGGGGGCGCAAGAGGCGCAGTCGTGCGTTGGCGCAGCGCGATCCGAATGCCTGCGACGAGCGACTAAGGGTTTGGCCGCCCCCTCCACCAGCTTCGCTGGTCCCCCTCCCCCGCCACGCGGGGGAGG
>ERZ778022.852-NODE-852-length-54155-cov-4.595896_pt1 | contig 54155 bp, 53 predicted proteins | sample MGYA00375752_ERZ778022 | MGnify/ENA primary metagenome ERZ778022 (study PRJEB29350, sample SAMN05389826) | bioreactor metagenome | isolation source: Thiocyanate bioreactor | place: South Africa: University of Cape Town | collected 2014-04-04 ...
CGCCGTCGTGCTGATCTGGGGCTACGCCCGGATCGTCGGCCCGCGGATCCCCGGCCTGCGCGGCGCGGTCACGATCTTCGGCCAGCGCTTCCCGCAATACGAGCTGTTCATGCTCTTCATCGGCCCGGTCGTCTTCGCCGGCCTCTGGCTGCTTCTCCACCGCACGCGCTGGGGCACGCTGGTGCGGGCCGCGACGCGCGACCGCGAGATGGCCGACATTCTCGGCGTCGACCAGGCGAAGCTGTTCACCACCGTTTTCTTCCTGGGCGCTGCCCTCGCGGGGCTGGCGGGCGGCCTGCAATGGCCGCGCGAGCCGGCGAACATCTATCTCGACACGCGCGTCATCCTCGAGGCCTTCGTCGTCACCGTGATCGGCGGGCTGGGCAGCATCGGCGGCGCGCTGCTCGCCTCCATCATCATCGGGCTGCTGCAGGCCTTCGGCATCCTGCTCTTTCCCAAGAGCACGCTGGTGCTCGTCTTCGCGGTGATGGCCGTGGTGCTGATGGTGCGCCCGTGGGGCCTGCTCGGCCGGCCCGAACCGCAGGCCGTCAGCGATCTGGCGGAGACCAAGACCGCGCCGCCGGCGCACCGGTACGCCGCCCACGCCTTCGCCGTCGCGCTGGCCATCCTGCTGGTGCTGCCGCTCTTCGCGCCCGACTACGTCGTGAAGCTCGCGACGCAGGCGATCATCTTCGCCCTCGTTGCCTTCAGCCTCAACTTCATCGTGGCGACCGGCGGCATCCTTTCGTTCGGGCACGCCGCCTTCTTCGGCCTGGGCGCCTATGCCGCTGCGATCGCGGTCAAGTCACACGGCGCCTCGACGGGGCTCGCCCTGCTCGCGGCGCCTGTCCTGGCCGGGCTCGTGGCTCTCGGCGTCGGCTGGTTCATCGTGCGCCGCACCGGCATCTATCTCGCCATGCTGACGCTCGCCTTCGCGCAGATCCTCTGGTCGGTGGCGTTCCAGTGGGTCGAGTTCACGGGCGGCGACAACGGCATTGTCGGCGTCTACATGCCGGGCTGGGCCTCGCAGACGGGGGCCTATTACTACCTGACGCTCGCGTTCTGCGGCATCGCGGTGGCGCTGATCTGGCGCATCATGTTCGCGCCGTTCGGCTACACGCTGCGCGCCGGCCGCGATTCGGCGTTGCGCTGCGACGCCATCGGCATCGACGTGCGCCGGCACCAGGTCCTGGCCTTCGCGCTGGCCGGATCGGCGGCGGGCGTCGCCGGCGGCTTCTTCACCTTCCTCAAGGGCGGCGTCGATCCGAGCCTGCTGTCGATGGACATCTCCGCCGACGCGCTGATCATGTCGCTGCTCGGCGGCGTCCAGACGGTGGTCGGGCCGCTCGTCGGCGGCGCGGCGTTCACCTTCCTGAAGGCCTACATCATGCCCGTCACCGACCAGTGGCGGCTGGTGCTGGGCATCATCATCATCGTGCTGGTTCTGGCCTTCCCGCGCGGCATCGTCGGTTTCATCAACGCGCGGAGCGGCTGGTTCGGCGGAGCCAAAAGCGAGGCGCCGGTCGCGTCGACCGGGGAGAAGCTGGCATGAGCGTGCTGCTCGAGGTGAATGGGCTGGCCAAGTCGTTCGGCGGCGTGCAGGCCGTCCGCGACGTGAGCTTCTCGCTCGGCCGTTCCGAGATGCTGGCCATCATCGGCCCGAACGGCGCCGGCAAGTCGACCTGCTTCAACATGGTCGGCGGCCAGATCAGGCCCGACCGGGGGACGATCGTGCTCGACGGCCAGGACATCGCCGGCAAGGCCCCGCGCGACATCTGGCGGCGCGGCGTCGGCCGCACCTTCCAGATCTCGGCCACCTTCATGTCGATGACCGTGTGCGAGAACGTGCAGATGGCGCTGATGTCGCATCACTGGCGCACCCGCGCGCTTCTGCCGCTCGCCAGCCGGCTCTATGCCGAGGAGGCCGCGGCGATCCTCGATCGCATCGGACTGGCCGACCGGCGCAGCCATATGTGCGGCGTGCTCGCCTATGGCGACCTGAAACGGGTCGAGCTGGCGGTCGCCATCGCGCACCGGCCGAAGCTGCTGCTGATGGACGAGCCCACGGCGGGCATGTCCCCGTCCGAGCGCGAGGCCCTGATGCAGCTCACCGCCGACATCGTGAGGCAGGAGGAGATGGCGGTGCTGTTCACCGAGCACGACATGGACGTGGTCTTCGCCCATTCCGCCCGCATTGTCGTGATGAACCGGGGGGCTGTCGTCACGGTGGGCACGCCCGCCGAAGTGCGGGAGAATGCCGAGGTGAAGCACATCTATCTCGGCGGCACTCTGGAGGCGGCGCACTGATGGCGGACGCGATGCTTTCGGTTCGCGGGCTCAACGCCCATTACGGGCGGGCGCACATCCTGCACGATGTCGAGCTGCATCTGGCGCGCGGCGAGGTGGTGGCCCTGCTCGGCCGCAACGGCGCCGGCAAGTCGACCATAATGAAGAGCATCATGGGGCTCCTGCCCCGCCGGCGCGGCAGGATCGAGTTCCACGGCCGCGATGTCGGCCCGCTGCGCCCGTACCAGATCAGCCGGCTGGGCCTCGCCTACGTCCCGGAGGAACGGCGCATCTTCGCGGGCCTGACGGTGCTCGAAAACCTCGAGGTCGGCCGCCGCGCTGGGGAAGGTTCGGCCGATCCGTGGACGCCGGAGCGGCTGTTCGCGCTCTTCCCCAATCTCGGCGAGCGGCGCAGGGCGGACGGCGCAAGGCTGTCGGGCGGCGAGCAGCAGATGCTGACCGTGGCGCGCGCGCTGATGGGCAACCCGCAGGCGATCCTGCTCGACGAGCCTTCGGAGGGCCTGGCGCCGATCATCGTGGAACAGATGGCCAATGCGGTGAAGGCGCTGAAGGCCGCCGGCCTGTCGATCCTGCTGTCCGAGCAGAACCTTTATTTCGCGCACCAGGTGAGCGACCGCGCCTATGTCGTCGATCGCGGCCGCATACGCTATGAAGGCCGCCTCGACGCCATCATGGCGGACGAGAACATCCGGCGCGCGCATCTCGCGGTCTGACGCCGGCAGGGCCGGGCGAGGAGCGAGACTGCATGAAAACGAGTGTGACCTGGCGGGGTCAGGTCCCGGCCTGGCAATGCGATGCCGACGGCCGATGGAACCCGCGCTTTGCCGCAGGCGCGCTCGACGATGCCAACCGGGTGGCCGCTGCGATCGGCGGCTCGCCCGGCTCGCTCGACATGCACATCGACCCTGCCGCGCTCCCCTCGGCCGGCGAGCTTCTCCGCGTGGAGAGCCGCCTCGACGGCGGAATGCTGGTTCATGAGCTGAAGAACGCGACCGGCGGAGCCACGCTCGCATCGGCGAGAACCGTCTGCGACGGCGCGCTCGACGAGGCCGCCCTCGCCGCGAGTCCCGGCACCGTTGCCGGTCCGCTTGGCTTGGTGAACGCGTGGGAATGTGACGTCATGCGCCACATGAACGTGCAGTTCTACACTGGCCGGCTGACCGAATCGGAAGCCTTCTTCGCGGCTTCGCTCGGGCGCGAGCGGCCGCTGCTGCGCCCCGTCGAGCATCGGTTCCGCTATCTCGGGGAGATGCGGGCCGGCGACGTCGCCGTCGCCGAGGCCGGCAAGCTGGCCGCGGATGCCGATCGCATGACGCTCCGCGTCGAGCTGCGCAACGGCGCCGGGGGCGGCACAGCCTCGATGGAAAGCGACCTGCGCTTCTGTTCCGCCAAAGGCGAGCCCATGCCGATCCCGGCCGCCATGCGCGCCGCGCTCGACCGGCTGCAGGCGGTCGTGCCCGCGCGTCCCGTCTGGAGCGCCGGCGACTGGTTCCCCGACCCCGGCACGCTGGCACGCATGACCGTGCTCGGTCGACAGGAGGTACTGCCGTGGGAGGTGGACCACACCGGCGTCATGCCGCCCCGTTTCCTCTTCGCACGCATGGCCTCGTCGGTCCCCTTCCTGCTCGCGGCGATGGGGCTCGAACGATCCTACATGACGCGCAACGGCTTCGGTCGCGCCGCGGTCGGCTACCGGCTGCGCTACCTGCGCTGGCCGCGCGAAGGCGACTGCCTGGAGCTGCGCAGCGGCGTCGGCGAGGTGACCGCGAAGAGCTGGCGCTTCCGGCACGGCTTCGTGGACATCGCCGACGGCGCTCTGGTCTGCGCGGTGGAGGCGGTGATCGTGCTGTTCAGCATGACCGAGCGCCGTTCGGTGGCGCTGCCGGACGATATTCGCACCAGAGCGGAAAACATTTCCATTTAGGCATCGTGCTGACCACAAGTGGCCCCTTGCGAGTCGTATTTTTGTATTTTATACAAAAATGTGTAGCAAGGCGGTTGGCCAGCGGCGACCGATGGCGGGTCCGCCATCTGCTGGAACCCAGGCCCCGGGGGAGAGATGGCGACGCTTGAAAACCGCACGGCTTTTGTCATCGGTGCAAGCCGCGGCATCGGCGCGGAAACCGCACGCGCCTTCGCCCGCGAGGGCGCGGCCGTGGTGCTGATCAGTCGCGATGCGGAAGCGCTCGATGCCCTGGCCTTGGCGATCACAGCCCAAGGCGGCCGCGCCGTTGCCTGTCCGGCCGACGTGACCGACGAAGCCAGCCTTGCCGCGGCCTTCGAGACCGGGCTGGACCGTTTCGGCGGCATCGACATCGCCTTCAACAATTCCGGCGTGGCGAGCAGGGCGTACCGCCTGCACGAGACGCCGGTGGCGGAGTTCGACCGGCTGATGTCGGTCAACCTGCGCGGCATGTTCCTGGCCATGAAGCTGGAGCTTGCCGCCATGCTCCAGAACGGCGGCGTCATCGTCAACAACGCCTCGATCAGCGGCCTGTCGGCGGTGCCCAACATCAGCGCCTACAATGCCAGCAAGCACGGTGTTGTCGGCCTCACCAGAAGCGCGGCGGGCGAATATGCGCGCAAGGGCATCCGCGTCAACGCAGTCGCGCCGGGCGCGATCATGACCGACATGCTGAGCACCGGCATCGCCAGCACCGCCGAGGGGCTGGCATGGATCGGCGCCAACGTGCCGATCGGCCGCATCGGCAATGCCGCCGACGTCGCCAACACCGTCGTCTGGCTGGCATCGGACGCCGCCGGCTACCTCACGGGCGTCGTGCTGCCGGTCGACGGCGGCTATCTCATCTCGCGCGGGGGCAGGCAGGCCGCAGGCGCATCGAAGGCCGGGAAAGGATCTTGACCATGACCGTCATGCCGCAGGGATTTCCGTCGATGGACGATGCCCAGTTCCGCGCCGCGATGCGGCAGCTCGCCGCCGGCGTCGCCGTGGTGACGACGGTCGACGGCGGCCGGCGCTACGGCATAACGGCGACCTCGGCCGCCTCGGTGTCGGAGGACCCGCCGCTGATCAGCATCGGCGTGAACAAGCAGTCCTGGATCTGCGATGCCCTGATGCGCTCGCGCACCTTCTGCATCAGCATTCTCGGCGCCTCGCAGCGCGACATCGCCGTCGGCTTTTCCAGGCTGCCGCGCGAGAGCCGCTTCGACGCGGGCGAGTGGACGACGCTCGCCACCGGAGCGCCGGCGCTGGTCGGAGCGCCCGCCATCTTCGACTGCGAGCTGTTCACGTCGGTCGAGGTGAAGACCCACCATCTGGTCATCGGCCGTATCCTGACCACGCGCACCGCTGACAGCGCGCCGCTGATCTACCGCGACCGCAAGTACCTGACGGTGAACGAGATGGCCGACTGACCGGCGACCCTCCGCCACCTGCGACAGTCACTCCACGAACGTCTCCTCGCGCCGCTTCCGGATAGACGGCAGCGCGATCAGGGCGACGAGGAGCGCCGACAGCACCAGCAGCGCGAGGCAGATCGGGCGTTCGACGAAGATGGCCGGATCGCCGCGCGACAGCGTCATCGAGCGGCGCAGGTTCTCCTCCATCATCGGCCCCAGCACGACCGCGAGCAGGAACGGCGCCGGCTCGCAGCCGAGCTTGTAGAAGACGTAGCCGAGCGTTGCCACGAAGGCCGCCAGCATCACCTCGAAGGCGCTGTTGTTGACGCTGTAGATGCCGATGCAGCAGAAGATCAGCACTGCCGGGAACAGCAGCCTGTAGGGCACCTTCAGGAGCTGCACCCAGATGCCGATCAGCGGCAGGTTGATGATGACGAGCATCAGGTTGCCGATGAACATCGAGGCCACCAGCCCCCAGAACAGCACCGGCTGGTTGACCATGATCGACGAGCCCGGCGCCGTGCCGTGCACGAGCAGCGCCCCCATCATCAGCGCCATCACGGGATGGCTCGGTATGCCGAGCGTCAGCATCGGGATGAAGGCGGTCTGCGCGGCCGCGTTGTTGGCCGATTCCGGCCCGGCCACGCCCTCGACCATGCCGGTGCCGAACCTTTCCGGCGTCTTCGACACGCGCTTCTCCAGCGCGTAGCTGGAAAACGCGGCGAGGATGCCGCCGCCGCCCGGCAGGATGCCGAGGAAGGAGCCGAGCAGCGTGCCGCGGATCGAGGCGGGAACGGCGCGCCGCACCTCCTCCCGTGTCGGCATCAGGCTGTCGTAGCTCGCCACCATCACCGAACGCGTCGAGGCCGGCTTCTCCAGGTTCGACATGATCTCCGGAATGCCGAAGAAGCCCAGCGCCAGCACCACGAAGCCGATGCCGTCGTAGAGCTGCAGCGAGCCGAACGTGTAGCGCAGTGTGCCCGAGGTGACGTCGATGCCGACCAGCCCGACGAGCAAGCCGAGGAACACCATCGCGATCGCCTTCAGCACGCTGCCATTGGCCAGCACCACCGAGCCGATCAGGCCGAACACCATCAGCGCGAAATATTCCGGCGAGTTGAAGCGTTGCGACACGCCGGCGAGCAGCGGCCCGAGCCCGGCGATGAACAGTGTGCCGACGATGCCGGCAAACAGCGAGCCGAGCGCGGCGACCGACAGCGCCGCCCCCGCCCTGCCGTTGCGCGCCATCCGGTAGCCGTCGAGGCAGGTCACGACCGAAGAGGATTCGCCCGGTAGGTTGACCAGGATCGCCGTGGTCGAGCCGCCATACTGCGCGCCGTAGTAGATGCTGGCGAGCATGATCATGCCCGACAGCGGGTCGAGCCCGTAGGTGACCGGCAGCAGCATCGCAACCGTCGCTACGGCGCCGAGGCCGGGCAGCACGCCGATCAGCGTGCCGAGCAGGCAACCGATCAGCGCGAAGCCGAGATTGGAAAGCGTCAGCGCCGCGCCGAAGCCGGTGCTCAGATGCTGGAACAGCTCCGCCATGTCAGAAGACCCAGATCTTCAGCGGCTCGCCCAGTCCGAAGACGAAGATGCCGATGCAGAACAGCGACATCACCACCGCCGAGGCGATCACCTCGGGCCAGCGGCGCTCCTCGGTTGCGACCGCCATCAGCAGCGTCACCGCGCAGACCGCAACGACCAGCCCGAAGCGTTCGATGGTGGCGCCGAAGGCGAACACCGCGCCGGCGATGCACAGGACGGGTCGCCAGCCGATCGTCTCGATCGGCTGGCCTTCGACGACGAAGGAGCGCGCCGCGACCGCCGCCCCGAGCAGGAGCAGTCCGCCCGACAGCAGGACCGGGAAATAGCCCGGCCCCATGTGCGAGGCGCTGCCCATCTGGTAGCCGCGGCCGATCCACAGCCCCACGATGCCGAAGGCGAGGAAGATCAGGCCCGCGAGGAAGTCCTGGAGGCTGCGGATCCGCACCGGCCTATTTCCCGACGAGGCCGAGCTTCTCGAGGATCGGTCTGGTCGCCGCCGCGTCGTCCTCGTAGAGCTTGCGGAACTCCTCCGGCGCGCCGCCGAGAACGACGAACTGCGCCTTCTCGATCTGCTCCTTCACCGCCGGCTCGGCCAGCGCCTCGTCGACGACGCCGTTGAGCTTGGCCACGATCGGGTCGGGCGTCTCGGCGCGCACGACGAAGCCGAGATAGAACACCGGGTTGAAGCCCGGCAGCAGCCCGGTCTCGTCGGCCGTCTTGACGCCCGGCGCGATCGACGAGCGGTCGAGCGCGAGGATCGAGATGGCCTTCACCGTGCCGTCCTGGATGTTGCCGCGGGCGCTGCCGAGGTCGCCGCCCATTACCTGCACCTCATTGGCCATCAGCGCGGCCATCGCCGGGCCGTTGCCGTTGTAGGGCACGTGCGTCAGCTTGATGCCGAGCTGGTCCATGATGCGCTCCATCACGATGTGCGCATTGCTGCCGACCCCGGAACTGCCGAAATTCAGCTCGTCGGGATGCGCCTTGGCATAGGCGACGAACTCCTCCAGCGTGCTGAACGGCGCCTTCGGGCTGGCGAGCAGCGCGCCGGGGCCGTAGGCGACGCCGGCCACCGGCCGCAGCGCGTCGCGCGCGAAGGGCGGCGGATCGCGCATGATGGTGGGGATCACCAGATGGCTGGTGGTGGTGAACCACAGCGTGTAGCCGTCGGCCGGCGCCTGCAGCGTGCCCTGCGCGGCGATGCCGCCCGCAGCACCGGGCCTGTTCTCGACCACCACCGTCTGGCCGAGCCGCTTGCTCATCTCCGGTGCCACGAGGCGCGCGAAGGTGTCGGTCGGCCCGCCGGGCGGGCTGCCGACGAGGATGGTGATCTGCTTGCTCGGATAATTGTCCTGCGCGAGCGTCGCCGTCGCCCAGCCCGCGGCAAGCGTCAGCGCCGCGGCCGCGGCGGCAAGTGCACGTATCATCTTCTCCTCCTGCGCCGCGCTTCCACGGCGATGCGATGTGTCGTTGGAAGGGGTGGAGCGGCCGGCGCGCCGGCCGTCCGCTCCGGCTGGCGGTGGCGGTCAGGGCAGGAACGCGTCGGTCGAGACGTCGGCGACGGCCGGCTTCTTCTCCAGCACGCCGTTGTCGACGAAGGAGGAAAGCAGCACGTCGAGCGAGCCGGCATCGAAGCGGCCGTCGTCGGAGAACATGCCGATCAGCTTGTCGTAGACCTCGCCGACGAGTGCGGCGTCCATGCCGATCACGCCCTGGATGACCTTCACCGTCTCGTCCTTGTTGGCCTTGGCGTATTTGACCGTCTCCAGCCACGCGGCGAGGAAACCCTTCAGCGCGTCGGGCCGCTTCTGCGCCAGCTCGTTGGTGGCGTAGAAGGCGTATTGCGGGAACTTCGAGAGCAGATCCGAATAGTGGTAGACGATCTTCATCGTCCCCGCCTTCTCGCCGTTCAGCGCGTTGGCCGGGTCGATGGTCATGGCGTCGATCTGCCCGGTCTCGAGCAGCGCCATCGCCGAGGCCGACGAGTTGACGATCTGCAGCTTGACGCCGTCGGCGCCCCAGCCCTTCTGCGTGGCCAGTACCGTCGGCAGCCAGCCGCTGGCGGCCGCCGGCGAGGAGGCGGCGAATGTCTTGCCCTTCAGGTCGTCGGCGGACGCGATGCCGCTCTTGGGGCTGACGACGATCACCTGGTCGACGCCGTTGAGGATCGAGGCGACCGCCTTGACCGGCGCGCCCTTGGCGGCCAGCGCCATGTCGGCGCCCGTGCTCATGCCGATGTCGACGCTGCCGGCCGCCATCGCCTGCTGCAGCTTGGGGCCGCCGCCGAAGGCCGAGATGTCGAGCGTGAGCCCGTGCTTGCCGAAGATGCCGGCCGCCTGGCCGACGTCGATCAGCGCGAACACGAACGAGGTCGGGTTGGCCTTGCCGACCGTCAGCGTCTCGTCGGCCGCGGCCGGGTTGGCCGAAAGCAGGGTCGCGGCCAGCGCCGCGCCGGCCAGGGCCCTCAGGGCGCCTTGGAATGTCATGTCTACCCTCCCGCCGCGCCCCGCAGGGAGCGCGGACTTGCCTGCGGCGCCGCCGGGCAACCATGGAAAACGACGCCAAAACGAAATTGGACGGTTGTCCAACCAAGGACCGTATATTAGCCTGGGGAGGCTCGCAAGCGCCGATGACACAGTTTGCGGCGGCGGATCGAGCGGGAGGGAAGTCGATGCCGGAAATCGCGATGTCCGCGCGCGGAGTCAGCCACGCCTACGGCGTGCCCGGCAGTGCCTCCCACGTCGCCACCCTCGACGACGTCTCGCTCGACGTCCGGCGCGGCGAGCTGCTGGCGCTGATCGGGCCGAGCGGCTGCGGCAAGACCACGCTGCTCAACATGTTCGCCAGCCTCGTGCGGCCCCTGCGCGGCACGATCGAGGTCGACGGCCAGCCGGTGACCGGCCCGATGCCGCGCAAGGTCGCCTTCGTCTTCCAGGAGCATGCGCTGTTTCCGTGGAACACGATCCGCGACAACATCGGGCTGGCGCTCAAGTTCCAGGGCGTGGCGAAGCCCGAGGCGGCCGAGCGCGCAGCGCACGCGCTGGAGGCGGTGGGGCTGGCTGACTTCGCCGACCATTTTCCCGGCCAGCTCTCGGGCGGCATGAAGCAGCGCGCCTCGCTGGCCCGCGCACTCAGCCTCGACACCGAGTTCATCCTGATGGACGAGCCGTTCGCCGCGCTCGATGAGCAGACCCGCATCGTGCTCGGCGAGGACCTGTCCGCCCTGCTCAGCCGCACGCGGAAGACCATCGTCTTCGTCACCCACAGCCTCGGCGAGGCGGTGCTGCTGGCCGACCGGGTCGCGATCTTCTCGGCCCGCCCCGGCCGCATCACCGGCATCATCGACATCGACGAGCCGCATCCGCGCCGCTCGCAGTTCGCCACCTCGGAGAAGTTCAACCGCCTGCGCGGCGACATATTCGGCCTGCTGCACGACGAGATCCGCAAGTCGATCGACGACAGCGTCCACCGCCGTTCCGGAGCCGCCGCATGAACGACGCTGCCGCACCGGCGGGCAACGGCCAGGGCCGGCTGGTCCAGCTCCTGTTCTATGTCGCCGTGCTGGCCGGCTGGTATGCGGTCACGCGCGCCGGCCTCGTCAATCCGATCGTCCTGCCGCCGCTGGACAAGGTGCTGGCCGCCATTCCCGGCGTCGTGGCGAGCGCCCAGTTCGGCGCAGACCTCGCGACGACGCTGTTCGAGGTGTTCTGCGCCTTCGTGCTGGCGGCGGTCGCCGGGCTGCTCGTCGGCTACGTCGTCGGCCGCTCGCCGCGCCGCATCGCCGAATACGAGCCGCTGCTGTCGGCGGTCTATGCCGTCCCGCTGGTGCTGTTCTTCCCGCTCTTCGTGCTGTTCTTCGGCCTCGGCATCGCGTCGAAGGTCGCCATCGGTGCCGCGATCGCCTTCTTCCCCATCGTGCTCAACACGATCGCCGGCTTCGCCAACGTCAACCCGGTCCACCTCGCCGCCGCCCGCCTGATGGGCGCCAGCCCCGGCCAGATCATGCGTCACGTCATGGTGCCGTCCGCCCTGCCGGTCGTCACCACCGGCCTGCGCATGGGCCTGATCGTCGCCCTGCTCGGCTGCCTCGGCACCGAGACGATCGCCGCCACCGGCGGCCTCGGCTACCGCATGGTGGCGCTCGCCGAGCTGATGGATACGGTCGAGGAATACGCTTACATCGTGCTGATCATCGTCATCGCCGCGCTGCTCAACGCGCTTGCCGGTTGGGCCGAGGCGCGCGCCCACCGCCTGATGGGTGCGCGCTGATGGCCGCGGCAGCCACTTCCGCCCTGCCCGTGCGCGAAGGCCCCGCCCGGCCCGTCCGGCTGCTGCGCGGCCGCGTCGTCGTCATCCTCGTCCTGCTTGCCGTCTGGGAGATCGGTGCCCGCTTCTTCGTCAGCCCGCATTTCGCCAGCCCGCCCAGCGAGATGCTGCTTGCCCTCCCGTCGATGCTGGCGACGAAGGGCGTGCCGGCCGCGCTGGCGCTGAGCTTCGGCGAGCTCGTCGCCGCCTTCGCGGTCTCGGTCGCCATCGGCCTGCCGCTCGGCCTGCTCATCGGCCTCTCCGGCGCCTCGCGCCGCACGCTGCTACCGATCGTCTTCCTGCTCTACGCCATCCCGCAGATCACCGTCCTGCCGCTGATCATCATGCTGTCCGGCATCGGCCCCGCCGCCAAGATCGTCTTCGGCGTCACCCATGCCGTCTTCCCGATCATCTTCACGCTCGCCGCGAGCGTCGGCGAGGTCGACCGCACGCTTGTGAAGTTCGCGCGGATCACCGGCGCCTCGTCCTGGCAGGTGTTCCGCTACGTCACCTTCCCCTATGCCGTGCCGAGCTTCTTCAACGGCATGCGGCTCGCCATGGTCGGCGCCATCCTCGGCGTGCTGCTGGCCGAGCTCTACGTCTCCAGCGCCGGCATCGGCTTCTACACCCGTCTCTTCGCCGACAGCTTCCAGACGCCAAAACTGTTCGCCCTCGTCTTCGTGCTCGCCGCCATGGCCGTGGTCCTCAACGAGATCATGCGGCGGGCCGAAATCCGTTTCAGCCGCTGGCGCAACGGCTGACCCCTTCCATGGCATCGGGACAAAACATCATGCACGTCGCCTTCGTCGGCCCCGCCTTCCTCGACGGCTTCTTCCTGCCTTCCATGCAAGCACTGGAACGGGCCGGCCACAGGGCATCGCGCTACACCGACCCGGCGGCCTTCACCGCCGACACCGACGCTCTGGCCAGCCTCGACGTGCTGGCCGCCCTGCCCAACTTCCCGATCGGCGCCGCGCTGATGGACAAGGCGCCGAACCTGCGCGCCCTCATCTCGCCGATCACCGGCACGGAGGGCTTCGACGAGCCGGAGGCCAGCGCGCGCGCCATCCTCGTCGCCAACGGCCATATCGAGGAGAACTACACCAGCATGGGCGAGGCCGCCGTCATGCTGGCGCTGGCCGCGCTCTACGACCTGCACGGCACCGAGCGGCGGCTGCGCGAGAACCTGCCGCGGCCGGCGCATCTGACGGCCCGCACCATGATGGGCAAGACCGTCGGCATCGTCGGCTTCGGCAAGATCGGCCAGGTGGTGGCCTCGCGCCTCCAGACCTGGCATGTGAGCCTGCTCGCCTCGGTGCGCACCCCACGCCCCCTGCCCGGCTATGTGAGCGCGGTGACGCTGGACGAGCTGCTCGACCGCAGCGACGTCGTCATCGTGGCGGCCGCGCTCTCCGACGACACGCGCGGCATGCTGTCCTACGACAGGCTGCGGCGGATGAAGGAGGACGCGGTGTTCGTCAACGTCTCGCGCGGCGGCATCGCGCCGGACGCCGACGTCCATCGGCTCGCCGTCGAGCGGCCCCGCATGCGGCTCGCGCTCGACGTGTTCGACCCCGAGCCGCTGGCGCCCGACAGCCCGCTGCGCGACCTGCCCAACGCCATCCTCACGCCGCACCAGGCCGGCCATACCTTCGAGACGCACGACCGCCTGCCCCATGTGCTCGCCGAGGCGGTCGCCGACGTGATCGAAGGCCGCGTGCCGCGCTACGTCCGCAACCCCGGGATCGCCGACCGCTGGACCGCCCGCTGGGCCAGATAGACACCTCATATTCCGGAGCATGAAACGATGACCGACGACAGGTTCCTCCGCATGTCCACGCCCGAGTTGGAGCGCCGCTGGGCGCTCGTGCGCGGCCTGATCGCCGACCGCGGCCTCGACGCGGTGCTGACGCTGTGCAGCGACGACGACATGGGCGGCTATGTCCGCTGGCTGACCGACGGGCCGGTGCTGCCCTATCGGCGTGGCGTCCTGTTTGCCCGCGACGGCGCGATGGCCGTCGTCGAGCATGGCGGCCAGGGCGCCCACCGCGCGCCGCATCCCGGCGACGCCAACTATCGCGGCATCACCGACATCTGGGGCGTGGCCGAGTTCCCCGTCGTCGACTATTCGCTGCACTACGAGGCCGAGGTCGTCGTCGCCGAGATCCGCCGGCGGGACTACCGCAGGATAGCGCTCGTCGGCGCCGGCAACATGCCGCATCGCTTCGTCAGCCATATCGAGGAGGCGCTGTCCGGAACCGTGACGTTTTCCGACGAGACGGCAGCCTTCGACGGCTTCATGGTGGTGAAGTCCGAGGAGGAGCAGGCGGCGATCTGCCGGGCGGCCGCCCTCCAGGACGAGCTGATGGCGCTCGCCCTGCGCACGATCCGGCCGGGCCTGCTGGAAGCCGAGCTGACCGCCACGCTGCGCGCCCATGCGCAGGCGCGCGGCGCCGAGGGCGGCATCATCCTCGCCGGCTCCGGCCCGCAGGGCACGTTCGCCCCGTTCAAGCCGATCGCCCGCCAGAACCGCCACATCGAGCCCGGCGACGTGGTTGCGCTGCTGGTCGAGAACTCGGGTCCCGGCGGCTACTTCACCGAGATCGCCCGCAACTTCGTCGTCGGCAAGGCTGAAGCCGTAGTCGCCGAAGCCGTCGCCGCGGCGACCGAGATGCAGCAGGCGATCAGGAGGCGCTTCCTGCCCGGCACGGCCTGCGCCGACATCTTCGCCGCCCACAACCGCGACCGCGCCGCGCGCGGCCTGCCGGCCGAGGACCGCATCTTCGCCCACGGCCAGGGTTACAACCTCGTCGAGCGCCCGCTGATCCGCGACGACGAGCCGATGCAGGTCGCCGCCGGCATGAACTTCGCCATCCACCCGACCATCGCCGACCCCCGCACCGTCTTCGCCATCATGTGCGACAACTACATCATCGGCCCCGACGGCACCGGCGCGAGCCTCCATTCGACCGAGCAGAGGCTGTTCGAGGTGTAAGACCGTCGACGCAGCGACATCACCACGTCGACCGTGTGGACACCGGGCGTCCGCCGAACCGGTTCTGCCGCATCGGGCGCAACCTGACGGGCTCGACCGCCCGAAGTCAGTGGTGCTCCCGGCGCAGGCGATGTTCGAGGGAGCGGCTGTAGCGGGAGATGAAGAAGCAGAACGCCACGTAGATCAGCGCCACGAAGGCGTAGCCCTCGAGCGAGAACTGCCGCCATTGCGGGTCGCCGAGCGCCTGCTTCGCGGCGAGCAGGAGGTCGGTCAGGCCGACGATGCCGACCAGCGAGGTGTCCTTGAACAGGCCTATGAAGAGGTTGGCCATCGCCGGGATCGCGTGGCGCAGGGCCTGCGGGACGACGATCAGGAGGGAGGGCTGCCAGTAGGTCAGGCCGAGCGCCGCGGCGCCCTCGGACTGGCCCGCCGGTACGGCTTGCAGGCCGCCACGGATGGCTTCGGCGAGATAGGCCGACGAGAACAGGGTGATCGCGACCAGCGCACGCACCAGCGCGTCGACCTGCACCTTTCCGGGCAGGAAGAGCGGGATCATGAACGAGGCCATGAACAGCACGCTGACCAGCGGCACGCCACGCACCATCTCGATGAAGGCGACGCTGATCGATTTCACGATCGGCAGGCGGGAGCGTCGCCCGAGTGCCAGCGCGATGGCGATCGGGAAGGAGCCGGCCATGCCGCCGAGCGCCAGCATGAGGGTGAGCGGCAGCCCGCCCCACAGGTCCGTCGGCACGAAGGAAAGCCCGGGCACGCCGCCGCGCATCAACACGATGATCGCAGCGACGCCGACCGCCCAGCCGGCGAGCACGGTGCGCAAGCCGAACCGCAGCGAGGCGGTGGCGAGCACGAGCAGGACGGCGAGCGCGAGCGCGAGCAGCGGGCGCCACTGCTCCGCATAGGGATAGCGGCCGAACAGGATCAGCCTGTATTTTTCATGGATGAAGGCCCAGCACGCGCCGCCATTGGCGCGGCAGATTTCGGGCGTCGCCGCTCCCCATGTCGCGTCGATCGCCGCCCAGCGGACGAGCGGCGGGAGGAGCGAGACGAAGGCATAGAGCATGAACACCGTCAGCAGCGTGTTGCCGACGCTGCCGAACAGCCGGTGGCGCAGCTTTGCCATCGCGGCGGTCATCGGACGCCGACCAGCGCGACGCGCGCATTGTACCAGTTCATCAGGGCCGAGATCGAAAGGCTCATCGTCAGATAGACGCCCATCAGGATGGCGATGACCTCGATGGCCTGGCCGGTCTGGTTGATGATGGTGTTGCCGATCGACATCAGGTCCGGATAGCCGATGGCGATGGCGAGCGAGGTGTTCTTGGCAAGGTTGAGGTACTGGTTGGCAAGCGGCGGCACGACCAGCTTCATCGCTTGCGGAACGATGACGAGCCTGAGCGTCTGCGCCCGCGACAGCGACAGCGATGCGGCTGCTTCGGACTGCGCCTTGCCGACGGAAAGGATGCCGGCCCGCAGGATCTCGGCGATGAAGGCGGCATTGTAGAGCGACAGCCCGACGAGCAGCGCGGTGAGCTCGGGCGTCACCATGCCGCCGCCGCTGAAGCCGAAGCGGGTCGGTCGCGGCACGTTGAAGTCCGTCGTGGCTGCCACGAGGACGAGGGCGGCGGCCGGCAGGGCGACGAGCAGGACGAGGCGCGGCCACAGCAGCGCGTTGGCACCGGTCAGGTCGGCGCGGCGGCGCGACCATCTGCCGTAGGCGAAGGAGGCGAGGATGCCCAGCACGAGCCCGGCCAGGACGATGCCGCCGCCGGATTCGAGGATCAGGAAGTGCAGGCCGCTCTTGGCGAGATAGATCCCCGGAAGCAGCTGCGGCGCCTCGCTGGCGGCCGGCAGCAACTGTGTCAGGATCGCATACCAGAGATAGAGCTGGAGAAGCAGCGGGACGTTGCGCACCAGCTCGACATAGGCGGTAGCCAGCGGCGCCACGAGCGGATTGCGCGACAGGCTGGCGATGCCCACGACGCCTCCGGCGATCGTCGAAAGCACGATGCCGAGCACGGCGACGACCAGCGTGTTGAGGAGGCCGACGAGCAGGGCCGTGCCGAAGGTGGCTCTGGCGTCGTAGGGAAGGAAGCTCTGGCCGATCTCGAAGCTCGCCGCCTGCCACAGGAAGCCGAAGCCTGTGCGGATCGAGCGCTCCTCGAGATTGCCGATGAGGTTGACGGCGAGGAAGGCGACGACGACGGCGACGAACGCCAGCACCGCCGCCTGGGTGACGATGGCGCGGAAGGCCGGATCGCTCCAGCCGCCCGACAGTTTCATCGTCTGTGTAGCTCCTGCCATGACCTCATCGCACGGGCATGGCGTACATCAGGCCGCCCTTCGACCAGAGCGCGTTGGCGCCGCGCTCCATGCGCAGCGGCGTGTTCGGGCCGACGTTGCGCTCGAACATCTCGCCGTAGTTGCCGCTCCGCTTGATCGCGCGATAGGCCCATCCGGCATCGAGGCCGAGCTTCTCGCCCAGGTCGCCAGAGGTGCCGAGGAGGCGCTGGATGCCGGGATCCTGGCTCTCCTTCATCTGGTCCACGTTCTGCGAGGTGACGCCGAGCTCCTCCGCTTCGATGAGCGCCATCAGCGTCCACTTGGCGATGGTGAACCATTCGAGGTCGTTGCGGCCGACCACCGGGCCGAGCGGCTCCTTGGAGATCATCTCGGGCAGGATCTGCCAGTCGTCGGGGTTCGGCGCGTCGGAAATGCGCACCGAGGACAGGATCGACATGTCCGCCGAGAACGCCTGACACCGGCCGGAGAAGAAGGCGGCGCGCGCCTCGTTCTGCGCTTCGAAGACGACCGGCGTGAAAGTGATCTTGTTGGCGCGGAAATAGTCGGCGAGGTTGAGCTCGCTGGTCGTGCCGGTGGCGGTGCAGATGCTCGCGCCGTCGAGCTCGGTCGCGCTCTTCAGGCCCAGCGACTTCGGCACCAGGAAGCCTTGGCCGTCGTAGAAATAGACGCCGGCATAGAGCAGGCCGAGCGAGGCGTCGCGCGTCAGCGTCCAGGTGGCGGCCATGGTCAGCATGTCCACCTCGCCCGACTGCAACGCGGTAAAGCGCTGCTGCGGGCTGAGCGGGACGAACTTCTCCTTGGCGGCGTCACCGAGGACTGCGCTCGACACCGCGCGGCAGAAATCGGTGGTGAGGCCGGTCCACTGGCCTGAGCTGTCGGCGATCGAGAAACCGCCGACACCGGTGTTGACGCCGCAGACGATTTCGCCGCGCTGGCGGACGGCGTCCAGCGTCGGGCCGGCAGCGGCGGGCGTGCCCGCGCCTGCCGCTGCGGCCACCAGAAGCGCGCCGGCCAGTCCGTTCTTGAAAAGGTCGTTCATCGGGTATCCTCCCTTGCCTGTTCCGCGCGTTCCCCTTGCGGCGGGAATGCGGAGGGTTTTCGCCGTCGATCGAACGGCACGATCCGGAACATCCGGATTGGTTGTGCGCCTCGCGTGCGCAGCGCAGCGTCAGGTGACGGCCCGGCGCGTGGAAAGGCCGGAGGCCTTCCAGGCGCCGGTCGCCATCACGTCGTTGAAGGCGTCGGCCGCGCGCCAGACATCGGCGAAGCCGAGATAGGCGGGGGCGAAGCCGAAGCGCATGATGTCCGGCGCGCGGAAGTCCCCGATGATGCCGCGCGCGATCAGCGCCTGGACGACGGCGTAGCCGCCCTCGAAGACGATCGAGACCTGCGAGCCGCGCCGGTCGTAGTCGCGCGGGGTCGCGATCGTCGCGCCATTGGCGCGGCAGCTATCTTCCACGAGCTCGATGAAGAGGTCTGTCATGGCCAGGCTCTTGGCGCGGATGTCAGCCATTGCCACATCCTCGATCGCGGCAAGGCCGGCATTGAGCCCGCGCAGCGAAAGGATCGGCTGGGTGCCGCAGAGCATGCGCCGGATACCGGCATCGGGACGGTAGCCGGTCTCGAAGGAGAAGGGCGCGGCGTGCCCCCACCAACCCGAAAGCGGCTGGCTGATCCGGGCGTGATGCCGCCTCGCGGCATAGATGAAGGAGGGCGAACCGGGGCCGCAATTGAGATATTTGTAGGTACAGCCGACGGCGAAATCGGCGGCGGCGGCGTCGAGTTCGATCTCCATCACGCCGACGCTGTGGCACAGGTCCCAGACGACGAGGGCGCCGGCGGCGTGGATGCGGCGGGTCAGCTCCCCCATGTCGCGCAACTCGCCGGTCTTGTAGTCGACGTGGTTGACGAGCACGACCGCCGTGTCGGACCCGAGCAGGCTTTCGATCGAGCCGCCGTCGCGGCCCTCGAGCAGCAGCCTGGCGCCGGGCAGGCCGGAGACGACGCCCTCCGCCACGTAGAGGTCGGTCGGGAAGCTGCCCGCCTCCGCGACGATCGCCGTGCGACCCGGGTTGAGCGAGACAGCCGCCTTCAATGCCTTGTAAACGTTGATCGAGGTGGAGTCGCAGACCACTGTCTGCCCTGGCGCCGCCCCCGTCAGCACGCCGATGCGGTCGCCGAGCGTGTCGACGAGTGAGAACCAGCCGGCGTCGTTCCAGCTCCGGATCAAGCCTTCTGCCCATTCCTCGCGGACGGCCGTATCGATGTCCGCAAAAACGGCGACGGGCGCCGGGCCGAGCGAGTTGCCGGCCAGATAGACGATGCCCTCGGGCATGTGGAAGCGGCCACGCAGATAGCCGAGCGGATCGGCCGCATCGCGCCGTCCGATATCGTCCGGCGCCTCCCCCGCTTGCGCCACCGCCACCCGGTTCATGTGCCCCTCACCACCTTCGTCACGCGGCCGGACCTGCCGATGGCCATCATGATGAGGCAAAATTTTCGATTATGTCAATTGATATATATACTTTCTCCAGCAGCCCGGCTTTATATATGAAAGCGTCAGCCATATGAGGTGCGCCCATGCAACAAGGTGAAGTCCCCACCAAGACGGAAACCGCGTACCGCACGCTGCGCCAGGCGATCCTGCACACCAGGCTCATGCCCGGCGCGCCGCTGAAGCTGAGCGCGCTGCGCGAGGCCTACGGCATCGGCTGGACGCCCCTGCGCGAGGCGCTGTCGCGTCTCGAGGCGGAGCATCTCGTCATCCTGTCGGCCAACAAGGGCTACACCGTCGCGCCGGTCTCGCTCGCGGAGCTCGCCGACCTCACCAACGCCCGGCGCCACGTCGAGCTGCCGCTGCTGGCCGAATCCATCGCCAACGGCACGGAGGAATGGGAAACCGCGCTGGTCGCCGCGCACTACCGCCTGTCGCGGTGCAAATCGCCGGCGGAAAACCCCGAGGATTTCGCCATCACCGACTGGAAGGACCGCCACGAGGCCTTTCATCTGGCGCTGCTCGCGGCCAGCAGATCGAAATGGCTGATGCGCTTCTACGTGCAGACGAAGGAGCAGATGCACCGGCATCACCGCATTCTCGGCGTCGCCCCCGGGATGGGTATGGCGGGCGGTGCGGAATGGAAGGCGAGCCCGGCCTACGGGCTGATACGCGACGCGCTGGCGCTGGAGCCGCACACCGAGCTCATGAACGCCGCGCTCGACCGCGACGTGGAACGCGCGCTGGCCCTGCTGGATGCCCATATCGGCCTCACCCAGACCGTCTTCGCAGCCGCCGGCTTCAGCGAAGCCCCCGACGCGGAGCTGGCGACGGTCGACGGCCGCGCCGTCCACCAGAACTGAGGAGGCGGGGATGACCGACATGGTTCGGGACGGCAGCAGGCCCGTCTATCTCGACTACGACCAGCAGCGGCTGGATCTGAACTACAACCAGACCGCCTGGGCGCCCAACGCCGCCGAGATCATCACATGGTATCGCGAGGCGAGCCTCGCCGCACACGCCCGGCTGGCCTCCACGAGCCTTGCTTATGGCGCGAGCAGCCACGAGCGGATCGATCTGTTCCCGACGGGCGTTTCCGGGGCGCCGCTCGTCGCCTATGTCCATGGCGGCGCCTGGCGCCTGCTCGACCGCATGGACAGCGCCTACGCGGCCGAGGCCTTCGTCGCGGCCGGCATCAACTTCGCGGTGATCGATTTCGCCAGCATTCCCGCGGCGCGACTTCCGGACATGGTGACCCAGGTCCAGCGCGGCATCCTGCACTTGTCCCGTCACGCCGAGGGGCTCGGCTGCGACCCCGGCAGGCTGTTCGTCATCGGCCACTCGTCGGGCGCCCATCTCGTCGCGGCCGCGCTGTCGGCTGCGACCTCGACCAGCATCGGCCCGGGCGTCGTGTGCGGCGCGCTATGCGCAAGCGGCGCCTACGACCTGGAGGGCGCAATGCTGAGCGCGCGCGGCGCCTATCTGCAACTGACGTCGGCCGAAGTCGACGCATTCAGCCCGCCGCGCCACGCCGGGCGCATCCGGTGTCCGGTGACCATCGCCTATGGCGACGGCGAAACCGAAGAATACCGCCGGCAGGCGCAAGCCTTCCACGAAAGCCTCGCAGCCGCCGGCCGGCCAAGCGAACTGATCGTCGCCGAAGGCCAGAACCATTTCGAGATCAGCCGCACCCTGACCGATCCCGACGGTCTCCTGTTCAAAGCCGCAATGCGCATGATCTCTGCCGCCGACGGAGGCGGAAAGTGAAAGGCTCAACCGGCCGGGAGAAACACTCGTACTGACGGCCTCGGCTCACGGCGGCGTGCCGGGTGCATTCCACGGGCCGACCGGGAAGCCAGTCGAGCATCGTCCTACGGCAGCAAATGGGCCGCATCAGTATCGCATGAGAGGAACACGTGTTGTCCCATCTCGAACGACGTCTTCTCCCGCCGCTGGATGACCGTGATCGTACGGCCTGCAGCCTCCACGGCAACGTTGAGATCGGCACCGAGATAGTTCACCTGCTTCACCTTGCACGGCAACGCGTTCGTCGAGTGGGCCTCTCCGCCTTCAACATGGGCGCAGAAATGATCGACGCCGCGTTCGGCGAGTAGAGAGAGGTTCCGGGCCTCAAGGCGCGCGGGCACGGCGCGAGCCTCCGCTCAGAGCGCGCCGGCGACGAGCTGCCCGTTGTGCAGGACGGCCCTTGTGCCGGCGCCGCCTGCGATCAGGTCTTCCACGTTCGCGCACCCGCTTATTACCAGATCGGCCTTCGCGCCGACGCGCAGGCTGCCGCGGCCGTCCATTCCCATGATCGTGGCCGGAATGTCGGTTATCATCCGATAGGCGCGATCGGCGGCGTCCGTCAGGAGATGGGCGGCCAGGATCGTCCAGCGGGCCATCTCGACGACGTCGCCGGAGCCGACCGGGACGAACGCGTCCCGGATGTTGTCGGATGCCGTCGCCACGAGGACGCCGGCGTCGATCATGTCCCCCACCCGCGTCAATCCGCGCGGCACGAGCTGCCTGCGGTCGCGTCCCTGCAGGAAGAGGTTCGCGGCCGGAAGCGTGCAGACGGCGACCCCGGCTTGCACCGCCGCATCGATCGAGCGGCGCGCATCGTCGTCCGGAACGGCCGACAGCGAACAGACATGGCTGCCGACGACCCGCCCGCCCATGCGCCGCCGGCGGGTCTGCTCGACAAGATGGTCGAAGCATCTGGCTTGCGGATCCAGCGTCTCGTCGACATGCAGGTCCACCGGCAGACCGTGGCGCTCGGCAACGTCGAGGAGCATGTCGATATAGGCCGTGGGATCCGGCGCCAGGTTCGGCGTTCCCCCGATGCAGTCGGCGCCGGCGGCGACCGCCCGCTCGAGCAGTTGGCGGGCCAACGCGATCTCCCCGCGCGCGGCGCTCGACGTGGCGAAGGCGACGACCTGAAGCTCGAGCCGATGGCTGTTGGCCGCACGCAGCTCGCACATCGCCTCGACGCTCTTCAGCCCCATCTCGTGGTCGAGATTGGCGTGAGTGCGGATGGCACCGGTGCCCGTCGAGACGCACCTGTCGAGCGTCGCTCGCAGATGCGCTCCCGCGTCAGCCCTTTGGAATAGCTCCGGAAGGCTTCGATGGCGCCGAGAAGCGTTCCGTCCGGGTTCGGGGCATCGGCGAGCGTGAAGCTCTTGTCCAGGTGCTGGTGCATGTCGACGAAAGCCGGCGTGACCAGTCGCCCGCCGAGGTCGATGGTCGGGATTTCCGCGCTGGCGGAGATGTCGCCGATGTCGAGGATATGTCCTGCCGACGATATGAGGATGCTGGAGGGGCTTGCGCCGCGCGCGCCGGCCGGGATCGTCGCGTTGGCCAGCACGAGCGAGGGAGAAACGTTCAAGTCTGCTTCCTCCGTCCAAGGCCCGTCGCCGGTGCTTTCGTCGCCAGGCGTCGCGGTCTCAAAAGCGCTCCATCGCGTGGCGGACGCGGGCCATGAAGCCTGCCCTCTTGGCATCGCTCGCGACGTTCAGATGGTAGAGCGCGTGATACTCGGCTTTTGCGCCGTGCGTGAACCAGCGCATGTAGCGCGTCACCGTCTTGCGCGGCGGGTCGGCCATGTAGAGTGCCATGTAGCGGGGCCGCCCGTAGGTGACGATGCCGGCGATCTTCTTCACGTTGGCGAGCATCGGCCGGACATGCGCGGGGTCGCTCAGGTCGAAGGCGACGCCGGGCATGAACATGCGGTCGAAGAAGCCCTTGAGCATGGCCGGTGTGCCGAAGCACCAGGTCGGGAACTGGACGACGAGGGCGTCGGCCTCCCGCAGCCTGCGCACATAGGGCTCGAGGCCGTCCTGGTTACGGGACGTGTCCTCGTAGTGCCTGCGGCCCTCGGTGCTCAGCACGGGGTCGAAGCCTTCCGCGTAGAGGTCGAGCAGGTCGACGGTGTGGCCGGCTTTCGCGAGCCCGGCCAGTGCCTCGACCCGCAGCGCACCGTGAAAACTCTCCGGCACGGGATGGCAATAGATGTAGAGGATCTTCAAGGAACAGCTCTCCGCGTGCGGCGCTAGCCGGCTGCCGCCGTCACCGGCGCGAGCGACGACAGCGGGAACCGGTGGACGTCCCGAACCAATGCCAGCAGCCGCGAGCCGTAATATTCGATCAGCGTCCTGCCGCGGCCGGCGTCGGCGGCGGCCGCGTTCCCCCATGCGCCGCTGTCGCTGAGGTCCGGCGTGATCCACGAGAACGGCGCGGCGCCCTGCGGGTCGAGCACCTCGTAGGTCTCGCTCATCGCCTTGGCGCGGTTGGAGAAGACGGCGCGCTCGCCGTCGTCCACCAGGCCCGGCGCGAGATGCAGCATCATCGAGGTCTCGATCTCGCCGGCATGGGTGCCGTAGGAGGTCTCGTATGCGCTGAACAGGTCGCCCGGGGGGAAGCCGAGCTGGTACCAGATGGTCGACGCCACCAGCATCCCCTGCCTGCGGCGCATCTCGAGGCCGGCGAGGTCGATGACGGGCGGGTTGCCGCCATGGCTGTTGAAGACGATCACCTTGCGGATGCCGGCGCGGCGCACGCTTTCGAGGATGTCCACGCACACGGCCTTCAGCGTCTCGGACCTGAGGCTGAGCGTGCCCGGAAAGGTGTCGTGCTCCTCGCTGCGCCCGACCGACTGGGTGGGCAGGACGAGGAAGGGCAGGTCCGCGGGCGCGATGCGGACGAGCTCGTCGACGATGCCCTGGCCGATGCGCGTGTCGGACCAGACCGGCAAATGCGGCCCGTGCTGCTCGATGGCGCCGACCGGGAAGATGGCGACCATGTTCTCGGCGTCGAGGGCGGCGAAGTCCTTCGTCGTCAGCTCGTGCCAGTAGCGCTTGCTTGCCGGTTTCACGCTCGTCCCTCAGTCGCGCTGCATGGCGCTCTCGTGCCACGATCCCAGGCTCACGCGCTCCAGCAGGGAGAGCGCGGAGTGGATCAGCACGCCGGTTATCGAAAGCATGGCGAAGGCGGCGAACATGCGCGCCATGTTGAGCCGGTTGCCGGACTCGAAGATCACGTAGGCGAGGCCGCTCGACGTGCCCGACCCGGCCACCAGCTCGGCGGCGACCGCGCCGATCAGCGCCAGCGCTCCCGAGATCTTCATGCCCGCGAGCAGGTAGGGAAGCGCGGAGCGGAACTGGAGCTGCGAGAAGAACTGGAAGCGCGTGGCGCCGTAGAGCCGGAACAGGTCTCCCAGCCCGCGGTCGTAGCTCTTGAAGCCCAGCAGCGCGTTGATGAGGATCGGGAAGAACGCCGCGAGCATCGACAGGATGATCATGGCGCGGGCGGTGTTCTGGATGCCCACCCAGATCATCACCAGCGGCGCGATGGCGATCAGCGGGGTGACCTGGAGGACGACCGCGTAAGGAAAGAGGATGCGGTTGACCAGCGGCGAGGCCGACATCAGCAGCGCCAGGCCGATGCCGATGACCAGCGCGAAGGCGTAGCCGGTCAGGGTGACGCGGAGCGTGAATAGCAGCGCCTTGAACAGCGACGGGAAGTCGCGGACCAGCGTCTCGATGATCTCGCTGGGCGCCGGCAGCACGAACTTTGGAATGGCGAAGCCTCTCACCAGCAACTGCCATGCGACCAGGAGCGCGATGCCGAACAGCAACGGGGCGAGCTTCCACAGGATACGCGCGGGCGAGAAGGCCGAACCGGCCCGTGCGGCCGGAGCTGCGCCCTTGCCGGTTCTGTCGTCTGGCGCCCGGCCTTCCAGCGGAACGGTCTCGGTAGGCAATCTTCCATCCCTTCTGGCCTGGTGCCGTGCGCATGGCGGAGCCGGCCGGCGGCCCCGCCATGCGGCAAACTCACTTGCGGGTGAGCGCGGCCTTCTGGTCGAGGCCGAAGCCCTTGTTGACGAAGTCGGTCACGAAGGCCGACTTGTAGTCGAGGTCGGAAGGATACACCTTGGCCGTGACCATGACGTCGTAGAAGTCCTTCCACCGCGCATCGGTCATCGCGCCCAGCCCGAGCTGCAGTGAATCGCCGCTGTCGACGATGCCGTATTCGAGCATCTTGCTGCGGCTGTAGGCCAGCAGTTCGTCGGTCATCTCCGGGTTGTCCTGTTTAATGAGGGCGTTGGCCGCTTCCGGATTGCCGTAGAGATATTCGTTCCAGCCCTCGATCGACGCGTTCACGAAGGCCTGGACCTGGTCCTTCCGCTCGGCCAGCGTCTTGTGCGAGGCGAGGATCAGGTTGGCATAGGTCGAATAGCCCGAATCGGCGAGCAGGAAGACCTTCGTGTCGACGCCGCCTTCCTTCTTGGCCGTGAAGGGCTCGGAGGAGAGAAGCCCCTGCTGGATGGACGTGTTGTCGGCCAGGAAGGGCGCGAGGTTGAAGTTGTAGGGACGCAACTGCTCGTCGGTGAAGCCGAGCTTCGCCTTCATGAAGAGGTAGTTGCTGACGACGCCGCCCGGCGACACGTAGATCGGGTGTCCCGCCATGTCGGCGACGGAGTTGATGCCGGAGTCGGGATGGACCATGAGGACGGCGGCATCCTTCTGGAAGAAGGCCGCCACCGCCTTAACGGTCGCGCCGACCTGGATCATGTTGAGCAGGAAGAAATTGCTCGAGCCGAGCGCCAGGTCGACGGCGCCGGCGGCCATGAGCTGCTGGGTATTCTGGCTGGGGCCGCCCTGGCGCAGCTCCAGGTCGAGGCCGTGCTTGCGGTAGAGGTCGAGCGCCTTTGCGGCGTAGAAGCCGCCATGCTCGGCCTGCGCCTTCCAGTCCGTGAGGAAGACCATAGAGCCGTCCGCGCTGGCGCGGCGGGGCAACGCCGTCATCGCGGCACCGCCTGCCAGGAGCCCGGCTGTGAACTGCCTGCGGTTGATCAGTGACATAGAACCTATCCTCTGGTTGATCGGCCGTTTGCGGCTCTTGTCTTTGCGTGGATGATCCGCAGGGCCTCGAGTTGGCGGCCGGGCCGTTGCGCTCCGGATGGAACTACTGCACGCTGGCGCGTGCTCGAAAAGCATCGTTTTTAGAGCATTCCGTTGCCTGCAAGGCATCGGTGCGGGCCGCCGGCCCGACCGCTGCCCTGGGCCGCAGCCCCACGAGAGAGGTTCGAGAGATGCTCCATTCACGCCTGCTGCGCTATCTGGACGAGGTCGCGCGCTGCGGCTCGATCCGCAAGGCCGCAGACAATTTGCACGTCGCGTCCTCGGCCATCAGCAGGCAGATCATCGCCCTCGAACAGGAGCTGAGGACGCCGCTGTTCGAGCGCCTTCCCAAGAAGATCCTGCTGACCTCGGCCGGCGAGGTCGTGATCAACCACGTGCGCGAGACGCTGCGCAACCACCAGCGCGTGCTGGCCCAACTCGACGACCTGCGCGGCGCCCGCAACACGATGGCCTCCATCGCCACGGGCGGGCTGGCGGCCGACCTGCTCTCCGGGGCGCTGACGAAGTTCCGCTCCGAGCATCCGCTGAGCGGCTTCTCGATCAAGGTCCTGTCCTCCCACGACATACTCGCGGCCGTCGTTTCGGGAGAGGCCGACCTTGGCTTCGCCTTCGACCTTCCGCCGGCGCCGCAGGTCTCGGTGGCCGCGTCGATCGCAACGAGCTTCGGTGCGGTCGTGCCGGCAGGCCACCCGCTCGCGCTGCAGGACAGCGTGCGGCTCTTCGACCTGCACAGCTATCCGCTCATCCTCCCCACCGCGGAGGTGAAGATCAGAATCTTCTTCGAGCAGGCCTGTGCGCGCGCCAACCTGACGCTCAAGCCGACATACGAATCCAACAATTTCGAGTTCATGAAGCGGCTCGTGGTGATGGACCAGGGCGTGGCCGTCCTCAACCGCATCGACGTCGTCGATCTGCACCGGCGCGGGCTGGTGAACTTCATCCCGCTCGCGGAGCCGACCCACGGAATCCAGTCACTCATGGTCGTGCAGCGTTCGAGCGGCGATCTGGAGCCCCTGCCCCGCCTCGTGCTGGAGATGCTCAAGGAACTGCTCGCGGATCTCGACCGGGCGGAGCGGATTGCGTGAAAGGCAACGCAGTGACCTAAAATAAGTGCTTTTGCGGCACGCGGTCGGCGCGGCATCCTTGCATCCTGCCGACGGGGGAGATGTGCATGGACCAATCGGTTGTAACCCTGCGACATATCGAGAAGACCTATGCCAACGGCACCGTCGCGCTGGGCAATGTCGATCTCGATATCAGGCGCGGGGAATTCGTCAGCCTGCTCGGCCCGTCCGGATGCGGCAAGTCGACGGTGCTGCGGATCGTGTCCGGTCTCATGACGCCGAGCGCGGGAACGGTGTCCTGGTCTGCCGGCACGAGCGCGGCGGCCGACGGCTCGCCCAATGTCGGCTACGTCTTCCAGGACCCGACCCTGATGCCGTGGGCCACGGTCGCGAAGAACGTCTGGCTCCCGTTCCGGCTGCGCGGCATCTCCTACGAGAGCGTCAGGCCGGTGATCGAGGAAGCGCTGGACATGGTGGGGCTCAGCGCCTTCGCGGACAGCCACCCGCGCGAGCTGTCGGGCGGCATGCGCATGCGCGTCTCCATCGCCAGGGCGCTGGCGACGAAGCCGAAGGTCCTGCTGATGGACGAGCCCTTCGCGGCGCTCGACGAGATCACCCGCCAGAAGCTCAATGACGACCTGCTGAGGCTGTGGGAAGCCAACGGCTGGACGGTCGTCTTCGTCACGCACTCGGTGTTCGAGTCCGCCTATCTGTCCAGCCGGATCGTGGTCATGGGCGCGCGGCCCGGACACATACTGGAGACGATCGAGGTGCCAGAGCCCTATCCCCGCAACGAGGACTACCGTTCCTCGCCGGGTTACGCGCAGGTCTGCAAGCGCGCGTCCCAGGTGCTCAAGTCGGCCATGTCGCGGACCGACCACCTCTGAGGGGTGGCCGGCGCGACCGCCGGGCTCAGAGAGCGATCTCGGTCGCCTCGTCGAAGGGCGGATAGTAGATGCGGGTCGAGGCGTCGGGGGCGCTGCAGTCCCACGACGCCGACACGACACGCGGGAAGCGGACCGCCGCGCCGCCCGGACGGCCGAGCGTGTAGTCGATCTCGTCGACGATGAAGGTCAGCGCCAGTTGCAGGAAACGGTCCTGGCTGACGTTCTCCAGTTCCTTGACGAGCTTGGACCTGATTTCGGCCAGCGAGGCGGCCCCGTTGCCGACGATCGAAGGCCCGACCTCGAAACTCACCTTCAGCAGGAGGTTCTCCGGGTGACCGGCAAGGTCGGTTGCCACTGCGTTGCCGCGCATCGCATTCTCCAAACGTCGATGATGGGGTTCCCGGACCGGCTTCCTTCATGCCCCGGGAGGCTGGAGGCGATATTATCGGCGGCGTGGTGCAGGGAAAGCACCGTATAGGCTGCGGTGTGTTGCCTTTTTGATCGCAGCGGCGAAGGCGAAGGTTCAAGCGGCGGCCGGCGGCATCAGGCTGTCCAGCACCCTGGCGACATGCACGGCCTCCCGGCTCGCGCCGTCATGGATCTGGTGGCGGCAGCTCGTGCCGTTGGCGACCACGATGTCGTCGCGACCGGCCTTGCGGATCGCGGGCAGCAGCGACAGCTCCCCCATCGCCATCGAAACGTCGATGGTCTCGGCGCCGTAGCCGAAGGCGCCCGCCATGCCGCAGCAGCTCGATTCGATCGTGCGCACCTCCAGCCCGGGGATCGCTCCCAGAAGCCGTTCCAGCGGCGACAGCGCGTCCATGGCCTTCTGGTGGCAATGGCCGTGGACATGGGCGACCCTGCCGCCCTGATCCGGGATGCCCAGCGCCTCCACGACGCGGCCGGGATCGGCCCCGAGCAGTTCCTCGAACAGCAGGCTCGCCTCCGACAGCGCCTCGAAGTCCGCGGCAGGCAGCAGGCTTTCGTATTCGTCGCGGAGGGTGAGGAGGCATGACGGCTCCAGCCCGACGACGCGGGCGCCGGCGCGCACATAGGGAAGCAGCGCCGCGGCGGTCCGCTCCGCCTCCCTGCGCGCCTCCTCGACCATGCCGGCGGACAGGAAGGTGCGGCCGCAGCACAGCCCGCGCCGCTCGCCGGCCGCCCGGACGTGGTGGACCCGGTAGCCGGCGGCAACCAGCACACGCACGGCGGCATCGAGGTTGTCCGCCTCGAAATGACGGCTGAACGTGTCTGCGAACAACACGACGTCGCGGCCGTCGCCCGCCACCGCCCCGGGCGACGCCGGGCCGGCAGCCGCGCGCCACGCCCGGCCCCAGACCGGCAGGCTGCGGCGCGCGCTGAAGCCCAGCAGCCGCTCCGACAGCCGCGCTGCGAAAGGCAGCCGGTCGCGCAGGTTCATGAGCGGCGCGAGGCGGCTCGCGGCATCCGCATAGCGCGGCAGGTAGGCGACCAGCCGCTCACGCAGCTTCAGCCCGTGCCGCCCGTGATATTGGTGCAGGAACTCGATCTTGAGCCGGGCCATGTCGACGCCGGTCGGGCACTCGCGCCGGCAGCCCTTGCAGGAGACACAGAGGTCGAGCGTGGCCTTCAGCTCGGCGGAGGTGAAGGCGTCCGGCCCGAGTTGGCCCGACATGGCGAGGCGCAGCGCGTTGGCCCGCCCGCGCGTGACGTGCCGCTCGTCCTTCGTGACGCGGTAGGACGGGCACATGGTCCCGCCCGAAAGCTTGCGGCAGGTGCCGTTGTTGTTGCACATCTCGACCGCGCCGCCGAAGCCGCCCCAGCCCAACCAGTCGAGGGCGGGCCGCGCGGGCTCGGTCGCGCGGTAGGTGGGGCCGAACCGCATGAGCGAGCGGTCGTCCATCCTGTAGGGCCGGACGATCTTGCCGGGATTGAGCCGGCCGTGCGGGTCGAAGCCCTGCTTCACCGCCTCGAAGGCCCGCGCCATGCGCGCTCCGAACATCGGCGCGATGAACTCGGACCGCGAGATACCGTCGCCGTGCTCGCCCGAGAACGAGCCCTTGAACCGCCTGACCAGGTCGCAGGCGGCCTCGGCGAGGACGCGCATGGTGCGGACGTCGGCGGCGTCCTTCATGTCGAGGATCGGGCGGACGTGGAGGCAGCCGACGGAGGCATGCGCGTACCACGTGCCGCGCGTGCCGTTGCGCCCGAACAGCTCCGTCATCGCATCCGTGTAGTCGGCCAGGTGCTCGAGCGGGACCGCGCAGTCCTCGATGAAGGAGACCGGCTTGCGGTCGCCGCGCATCGACATCATGATGTTGAGGCAGGCCTCCCGCACGTCCCAGACGAGCTTCTGCCGGTCGGGCCGGGTCACCTCGACCACGGCGTCGGCGAAGCCGAGATCGGCCATGCATTCGTCCAGCCGCCTGAGGTCGGCGGCGAGCGCCGCTTCCTCCGCCCCGGCGAACTCCACCAGCAGCAGGCAGTCCGGCGTGCCGCGCGTGATCGTGGCGAGCGTATCGCGAAACAGCGGGATGTCCCTGCCGAGGGTGAGGATGTTGTTGTCGACCAGCTCGACCGCCGTCGGCCCGAGCGCGACGATGGCGGCAGTCGCCTCCATCGCCGAGCGGAAGCTCGGAAAATGACATACGCCCATCACGCGCCGCGCCGGCAGCCGCGCCAGCTTCAGCGTCAGCTCCGTGGTGATGGAAAGCGTGCCTTCCGAACCGACCAGCAGTCCGGCCGGATTGGCGGGGCTGCGGATCAGCTCGTCCAGATTGTAGCCGCCGACGCGGCGCTGGACCTTCGGAAAGGTCCGCTCGATCTCGCCGGCCTCGGCGCGGGCGAGCCCGAGCAGCTCGTCCAGCACGCCGGCGACGCGGCCGCCCAGAGACGATTCACCCAGCGTGCGCCCGAGACGAAAAGCCTGGCCCTCGGCGTCGACGGCGTCGAGGGCGAGCACGTTGTCGACCATCTTGCCGTAGCGCAGCGAGCGCGCGCCCGACGAGTTGTTGCCGGCCATGCCGCCCAGCGTGCAGCGGCTGGCGGTCGAAGGCTCGACCGGAAAGAACAGGCCTTCCCGGCGCATGGCGGCGTTCAACTGTTCGAGCACGGTGCCGGGATGCACGACCACTGTCTCGGCCTTCGGATCGAAGGCGACGATGCCGCCGAAATGGCGGCTCATGTCGAGCACCAGCCCGGCGCCGATCGGCTGGCCGTTCTGCGAGGTGCCGGCGCCCCGCGCGATGACCGGCACGCCGAACTCCGTCGCGGCTGCGAGCGCGGCCTGGATGTCGGCCACGTCGCGCGGGAAGGCGACGCCGACCGGGAATATCTGGTAGATGGACGCATCGGTGGCGTAGAGGCCGCGCGTCAGCGCGTCGAACCTGACCTCGCCCCGCATGTCGCGCGCCAGCCGGCGCTCCAGCCCGACATGGCGCGTGCCGATGCCGATCGCAGCCTCACCCATCGCCGCCTCGTCGATTGCCGTGCTGCCGGCGCATGTCGGTCGCCCGGCTCATCTGCGGTCGCGCAGCACGTCGTGCGCCAGCCGGATGTTGAACGCGATGATCGCTTCGGCAGCCTGCCTCGCCCGCTCAGGCGAGCCGGCCGCGACGGCCTTCGCCAGTTCGGCGTGCAGGCCCGCCGTCTCGCCGAATTCGGCGCGCCGATGATGCCTGAAGTAGAAGCGGCGCGACTGGCCCTGCAGCAGGCCCGACATCCGCGCCACATAGGCATTGCCCGCGGCGTCGCAGAGCAGGCCGTTGAATTCGCGGTCGACCTGCATGAACAGCCTTTCGTCGGCCGCGCCCCGCGCCGCCTCGAACAGCGTCGCGATCTCGGAAATGCGCGCCCTCTGCCCGTCCAACGCGCGGGACGATGCGAGATCCGCGACCAGGACGTCGAGCGGGCGGCGCGCCTCCATCAGCTTCATGTAGTCGTCGACCGTGACGTCGGAGACAAGGACACCCCGCTGAGGCAGGATCTGGACAAGGCCCTCCGCCGACAGGCGCTGCAGGGCCTCGCGAATGGGGGTCCGGCCCATGCCGAGCAGCTCCGCGAGCCCGGCCTCCGACAGGACGCTGCCGGCCGGAAGCTCACCGACGACGATCTTCTCCTCGATGGATTGATAGGCCTGCTCCGAAAGCGGAGCCTCGCCGCGGCGACCTCGCACCACCGGCGGCATCGCCGAAGACCCGCCATCCTTCACCTTGCGCCTCTCCGGCATGCGGCTCCCCGATATGGCCGACGCGATGCGGCTCGCACCAGAGCTGGAGACCCGCGTTCGCGCTGCCGTCATAACGCCCGGTCCTGCCTTCCTCAATGACCTTGCCTTCAAACGACTACTAACATATTAGCTGTCGTCTAGAGCAGCTTTCCCGGAAGAAGGATGGGGACATGGCTGGCGATGCGCGCGGGACGATCGAGCGCGACTTCGACGTGCTGGTCGTCGGCGGCGGAGCCGCAGGGGTCGCCGCGGCGGTGACGGCCGCGCGGGCGGGCCTGAGCGTCGGCCTCTTGGAACGCTACGGCTTCTGCGGCGGCGGCGCGGTCGCCGGGCTCTCCGGCACGATCTGCGGCCTCTACGAGGCAACCGACGATGCCGGCGCGGCGCCGAAGCAGGTCGTCCACGGCTTCGTCGACGAGTTCATCTTCGAGATGGAACGGCGCGGCGGGCTCGCCGCTCCGGTCCGCTACGGCAAGACCTTCACGCGCGTCCACGACCCGCTGGTCTGGCGCGAGGCCGCGGACACGCTGCTGGCCGATGCAGGCGTCGAGATTCTGTTCCACACGACGGTCACGGGCGTGATCCTCGACGGGGACCGCGTGCTCGGCGTCCGGGCCTACAACAAGGAAGCCACGCTGGCGCTGCGCGCGGCCGTCACGATCGACGCGAGCGGCGATGCCGACGTCGTGGCGATGGCCGGCCTGCCGGGCTTCGTCGGCGCCGACGGCCAGGTGCAGAACCCCACCATGATCTTCCGGCTGATGGGCGTCGATACCCGGCGCCTGTTTGCCACCTATGGCGACGACACGATCATGCCGGCCGAGATCACCGAGCTCATCGCCGCCGAGAACCGCGCGGGCCGCTACGAGCTGCCGCGCACGAAGATCTGGCTGTTTCCGACGACGCGGCCGAACGAGCTGCTGTGCAACTGCACGCGCGTTATCGGCTCGGACGGCCGCGCGCTCAACACGCTCTATGCGCGCGACTTCACCGAGGCGGAGATCCTCGGCCGCCGTCAGGTGCGCGAATATGCCCGCTTCTTCCGCGACCATGTCGCCGGCTGCGAAGACAGCTTCGTCAACGACACCGGCGTGCAGGTCGGCGTGCGCCAGACGCGGCAGGGGCTCGGGCGCTACGTGCTCGCCAACGCGGACGTGCTGGCCGGCGCGAAGTTCGCCGACGGGATAGCCCGCTCGCCCTGGCCGATCGAGCTGCACGCCGGCGAAAAGCCGCGCGTGCACTGGCTGCTCGACGATTTCTACGAGGTACCGTACTGGTGCTTCGTGCCCGCGCGGGGCGACGGGCTGCTGTTCGCCGGCCGCTGCCTGTCGGCCGAGCACGAGGCGGTGGCCTCGGCGCGCGTCACCGCGCAGTGCTTCTCCTACGGCCAGGCCATCGGCCACGCCGCGTCGATCGCGGCGAACGAGGCCATTTCCCCTCACGCAATCGACGGGTCGCGCATCAGGGCCGGCCTCAACGCAATGGGAGCGCGGCTCGATGACTAGGACAAGGCGGCCGTTGCGCAGCAATTTCGAGCCGGGCAGCACGCGCTGGGCCGTGCGCCGCGCCCAGTGGATCGCGATGGGCATAAGCGAGGAGGATTTCGCCAAGCCGAAGATCGCCATCGTCAACACGTCGAGCCGGCTGTCGGTCTGCTACCAGCATCTCGACAGGCTCGCCGCACGCGTCGAGGCCGCCATCCGCACGGCGGGCGGCCTGCCCTTCGAGATCCCCCCCCCCGCCTCGTCCGACTTCGTCACCAGTGCCGGCCGGCAAGGGCGCTACCTCATGCCGACGCGCGACCTGATGTCGTTCGACGTCGAGGTGCAGATCGAGGGCGCCGAGCTCGACGGCATGGTGCTGTTGTCCTCCTGCGACAAGACAACGCCGGCCCACCTGATGGCGGCCGCGCGCCTCGACGTCCCGTCGATCGTGGTGACCTGCGGCTACCAGCTCGGCGGAAGCTGCGGCGGCAAGTCCGTCGACATCGAGACGCTGTACAATTCCGTCGGCAGCTACAAGGCCGGCGAGATCGACCTCGCGCAGCTCACCGAGATGAGCCGCGTGGCGATCACCGGGCCGGGCGTATGCGCCGGCCTCGCCACCGCCAACTCCATGCACGTACTGGCCGAGGCGCTCGGCATGACCCTGCCCGGCAACGCGCCGGTCCGCGCCGGCTCGGAGCGGCTGGACGGGATCTGCGACGCGGCCGGGCGCCGCATCGTGGAGATGGTGGAGGAGGAGCTGCGGCCGCGCGACATCCTCACCCCGGCCGCCTTCCGCAACGCCATCCGCGTCGCCGTGGGGCTTGGCGCCTCGGTCAACGTGGTTCGGCATCTGGCGGCGACCGCGCGCGAGGCCGGGCTCGACCTGAACATCGTCGCCGAGGTCGAGGCAGCGGCAGCTCAGGTGCCGCTGATCGCCCGCATCCGGCCCAACGGCGGCACCCGCATCGAGGATTTCGACGAGGCCGGCGGCTGCCTCGCCGCGCTCAAGGTGCTGGAGGGCGTGCTGGAGCCGGACGCCATGACCGTGAGCGGCAGGACGATGGGCGAGTTGCTGCGGGAGGTCGGGGCTCCCCGCTCGCCGCATCTGGCCACTCTGGAGGCCCCCTTCTCGCCGGATCCCGGCCTTGCGATCATCCGCGGCTCGCTGGCGCCGGACGGCGCCGTGGTCAAGGTCGCCGCCATCCCGAGGCGCATCCGCCGCTTCTCCGGCAGGGCGCGGGTGTTCGAGAACGAGGCCGACGCCATCGAGAGGCTGGCGCCGGGCCATGCCGAGCGCGTCCGCAAGGGCGACGTCGTGGTGTTGCGCATGATGGGCCCGAAGGGCGGACCCGGCACCGTCTTCGCCGCCAGCTTCATGGCCGCCCTGCAGGGCACCGAGCTGGCGAGCGAGGTCGCGGTTGTGACCGATGGCGAACTGTCGGGGCTGAACAGCGGCATCACCATCGGCCAGGTCATGCCCGAGGCGGCCGAAGGCGGGCCGCTCGCCTATGTCGAGAACGGCGACGAGATCGCCATCGACCTCGACCGGCGCAGCGTCGACCTGCTGGTCGATCTCGACGAGATGGCGCGGCGCTCCGCCGTGCCCGTGCGCCTGCCCGAGGCGCCGCGCGGCTGGCTGGCGATCTATCGCGCCACCGTCGGGCCGCTGTCGCGGGGCGCCGTGGTGGGGGACGCCGCGCAGATGGATCCGGCCCGCGACTAGCTGCCGGAAGCAACTGCGCGCCATGAACAAAAAGGGCGGCATGGCCGCCCTTCCCTGCCCGTCTTCCGCGTCGGGACCGCCTATTTCAGCGCTGCCGCGGCGGCCTCGCCGACCTGGTGGTCCTGCTGCGGCGCCAGCCCCGAGATGCCGACGGCGCCCACCACCTGGCCGGCGGCCATCAGCGGAACGCCTCCCTTCAGCGGCGCGGCGCCCGGCAGCACCATCGTGCCCAGCCGGTCGGGGATCCGGTCTTCCATGATGGCCGTCGCTAGGCGGAAGATGGCGGCTGTCCGCGCCTTCTCCATGGAGATGCGGGCAGTCGCGGGCGCGACGCCGTCCATGCGCTCGTAGAGGATCGGGTGGCCGCCGGCGTCGACCACGCAGACGCTGATCTTCCAGCCATTGGCGGCCGCTTCCTTCTTCGCGGCCTCGACCACCGCGCGGGCGTCGCCGAGTTCGAGGAGCTTCGTATCGATCATCTCATGCTCTCCATTGTCGATGGTTCCGGCCGTCCGGCCGGCGAATGCAGGCAGCGTCGCGGAAGGCGTCAGGCCGCGCTGGTTTCGGCCAGATAGCGCATCGCCTGGTCGACGCCGCCCTTCTGGTGCGGAACGCCGGCCAGCTCGAAGCCCATCTCGCAGCCCGCCAGCGTGGCGACCAGCGTCAGCTCGTTGATCTCGCCCAGATGGCCGATGCGGAAGACGCGGTCGGCGACCTTGGACAGGCCCGAGCCGAGCGACATGTTGAAGTTTTCCAGCACCTTGCTGCGAAAGGCGTCGGCGCTGTGTCCCTCGGGCATCATCACCGCGGTCAGCACCGGCGAGAAGTGGCGCGGCGAGGCGCACAGGTTCTCCATGCCCCAGGACTGCACGGCCCGCCGCGTCGCCTCGGCCATGCGCGCATGGCGGGCAAACACGTTCTCCAGCCCCTCCTCGAGCAGCATGTCGATCGCCGCGTCGAGGCCGAACAGCAGGTTTGTCGCCGGCGTGTAGGGGAAATAGCCGGTCTTGTTGAAGGCGATCATCTCGCCCCAGTCCCAGTAGGAACGGCGGATGCCCGCGGCCTTGGAGGCGGCCAGCGCCTTCGGCCCTACGGCGTTGAAGGACAGGCCCGGCGGCAGCATCAGCCCCTTCTGCGAGCCGGCGACGGTGACGTCGATCCCCCATTCGTCCATACGCAGGTCGGCCGAGGCGAGGCCGGAGATGCTGTCCACCATGAGCAGCGCCGGATGGCCGGCGGCGTCGATGGCGTCGCGCACTTCCTTGACCACCGTGGTCGAGCCGGTCGACGTCTCGTTGTGCACCACGCAGACCGCCTTGATGGCGCGATCCGTATCCTTGCGCAGCGCCGCCTCGACGGCGTCAGGGTCGACGCCGGCGCGCCAGTTCTCGCCCGCCGTCACCGGATCGAGGCCGATCTTGCGGGCGGGCTTCGCCCACAACGAGGCGAAGTGGCCGGTCTCGTAGGTCATGATCCTGTCGCCGGGCGACAGCGCGTTGCTGAGCGCGGCTTCCCACGCGCCGGTGCCCGAGGCCGGGTAGATGACGACGTCGTGCTCGGTCTTGAAGACCTTCTTTATCTTCGACAGCACCCGCGTGCCCAGCTCGCCGAACTCGGGGCTGCGGTGGTCGATGACCTGCCGGGCGGTCGCCGCCAGGACGGGTTCCGGGACCGGCGAGGGTCCGGGGATCTGGAGAAAGTGTCGACCAGCCTTGCTCACGATTGTCTCCTGCTGGGTAGTTCAGGTCCGCCGAGTATTCCGGGGTCCGATTGACAATTCCATTGAAATAATCGGCGTAACAGTTCCGCCAAACGAAACTATCAGGCGACTACCACGGACACCTCGCCATGCTGCGGGAACGTCGCGACGAAGCGCGTTCCGGCCGGCACCTCGACGATGCCGCAGAAGCTGCCGTTGATGACGACGTCGCCCTTGCGCATCGGGATGCCGCGTCCGGTCACCGTGTTCACCGTCCAGCAGAACAGGCCCAGCGGGTCGCCGAAGGGATGCGGCGCGGTCGAGGAGCGCCGCTCGCCCGCGAAGCCGAGCACGAGCGGCACCTGGTCGAGCGCCTGCCCCTTCCAGGGCAGGGCCGGGCCGAACACGACGCCGCCATTGCCCTGAAGGTCGGCCAGCTTCCATTCCGGATCCTGCGCGGCGGACGCGGCGAGCCGCGTCTCGATGATCTCGATCGAAGGCACGACGGCGTCGATAAGCCCGAGGCAGGTCTCGCGGTCCAGCGGCCCCGACGAGACTGGCACGTCGCGTCCCAGCCGCAGGCCGAGCTCGGCCTCGAGCCGGGCCACCCCGCCGGGCGCCCGATACGTCGCGCCGTCGTCAAGCCGCCGCGACGCGGGCAGCGGCGCGCAATAGGGTTCGGTCTCGGTCTTGGACCGCCCGACCTTCCACCCGCACGGCTGCCCCAGCGCCTCGATCAGCAGGTCATGCACGCGATAGGTGTCGGCGCGGGTCGACGGGCCTGCCACCGCGGGCGCGGCGCTGGTCCGCGCTTTGAACTGCGCGGCGAGGAAGTCCGCCGCCTGCGCGGCTGAAAAGGAGCCCATCTATATCTCCGGCCAGATGTAAGGTCCGAACTCCCGCTCATAGTCTTCGGCGAGCGAGAGGAGAAGCAGGTCCGAGCCGAAAGGCCCGACGAGCTGGCAGCCGATCGGCAGGCCCGAAGAGGACGGCGCGGTCGGGACGTTGAGGCCCGGCAGGCCGCCGGCATTGGCGAAGGGCGTGAACACCGCGTGCCCGCGCGGGCCGGCCGGCACGCCGTCGATCGTCCCGGGATGGCTCTGCGCCTTCGGCCAGGGCAGCGCCGCCACCGATGGGGTGAGTATCACATCGTAGCGCTCGAAGAGCAGGCGCAGCTCGTTGCGGAAGGCCTGCACGTCGGCGAGGAGCTGGACATAGGCGGATGCGCTCGCCTTGCGCCCAGTCTCGACCATGCCGAGCAGCGACGGGTTCATCAGGCCGGTGTCGAGCTTGCGGCTGTCGACCAGCCAGGCGAGGCCGGCAGGCCCGATCAGGTTCCAGATGGCGTTCAGGCGGTCGACGTCGAACGGCACGTCGCCGCGTTCGACCCGGTGCCCCATCCGCCCGAGCAGGGCCGCGGCCCCGTCGACGCTGCGCCGGATCTCCGGATCGACCGGAAAATCCCCGAAGGCGGGAACGTGGAGGATGCGCAGCGAGCCGGGCGGTGCCGCGAGGGCGGTGCGCGCCTCGTCGGAGAAAGCGAAGGACGACCGATCGGCCGGATCGCGCCGCGCCGCCACGGCGAGCACGGCCCGCAGGTCGCGCGGCGAGCGGGCGATGACGCCCATGGTCTCGAAGTCGCCGAGGAGCAACGGCAGGCCGTCGGCGCGGGCGACGAAGCCGGGGCTAGGCTTCAGGCCGTAGAGGCCGGTGTGGGCACAGGGGCGGCGGATGGAGCCGCCGCCGTCGGTCGCCAGCGCCGCGATGCCGATGCCGGTCGCGACCGCCGCCACCGCCCCGCCGCTCGATCCGCCGGGCGTCAGCTCCGGGTTCCACGGATTGCCGGTCGCACCGAAGACGAGGTTGTCGGTGTAACCCTGCAGCGTGAACTCGGGCACGTTGGTCTTGCCGAGGATGCCGGCGCCGGCCTCGCGCAGCAGCGCCACCGGCGATTCGTCCCTGTCGGGCACGTAGTCGGTATAGGTCCGGCTGCCCCATGTGCAGCGGAGGCCGCGCACGGGGATGTTGTCCTTGACGGTGACGAAGATGCCGTCGAGGCCGCCGCACGGGGCGCCGTCCTTCCACCGCTTCGTGCTCCGGCGCGCGGCCTCGCGCACGCCGGGCTCGTCCGGCGTGACCACCGCATTGAGGACGGGGTTGACCTCGGCCAGCCGCCGCAGCGTACTGTCGAGGACGTCCTGCGGCGTGAAGCTGCCCGCGCGGTATCCGGCCAGCGTCTCCGCTATGCCGAGCTGCCAGAGCTCCATCTCAGCTCGCTTTGGGGTTGTCGATATAGGCGATGACGTCGAACTCGACGAGCAGCTCGGGGATGCCGAACGTGCCGGTGACGGTGGCGCGCGAGGGCAGCGAATCGCCGAAGAAGAACTTCTTGTAGGCGTTGTTCATGCCCTGGAAGTAGCGCATGTCCGACAGGTAGATCATGACGCGGACCACATCGTCGATGCTGCCGCCGGCCGCCTCGAGCAGGTGCGTCAGGTTGGTCAGGGCCTGGACCGTCTGCGCCTCGATGTCGCCGACGCCGACGACCTTGCCGTTGACGTCCAGCGCGACGGTGGCCGTGTAGAAGTGATTGCCGGCCAGCGTCGCCTGCGAATGCGGATTCGGCGACGTCACCACCTTGGGCGAATAGACGATTTGCTTGCCCATGCTTGTTCCTTTCATGATGGCCAGCCTTGTTTGGGGTTCCGCGATCCCGCTTCTGCGTCGAGATCGAGAATGAGTTGCGCCAGCACGCGCGAGCCGCTGCCCGTCGGGCCCTCCGGCATCAGCGGCGTGTCGGTGCGGTTCCAGCAGGTGTTGTAGATGTCGAGGTGCAGCCACGGATGCGCCCCGACGAAATGCGACAGGAACGCGGCGGCGATCGGCGTGCTGCCGCTCTGCCCGGTCGTCGCGAAGTTGCGCAGGTCCGCCAGCGGGCTCTTCAGGAAGCGGCGGTATTCCGGCCACAGCGGCAGCCGCCAGACCTTGTCGCCGGCGCGGCGGTCGGCCCTGGCCAGCCGCTCGAACCAGCCATCGTCATTGGCGAAGGTCGCCGTGCCGATCGGGCCGAATATGCCAAGCGAGGCGCCGGTCAGCGTGGCGAGGTCGATCACCGCGGCCGGGTCCAGGCCGGCCGCGAAATGCAGCGCGTCGGCGAGGATCAGCCGGCCCTCGGCATCGGTGTTGATGATCTCGACCGTCGCGCCGCTCGCCATGCGGATCACGTCGCTCGGCCGCATCGCGTCCGGGCCCGGCATGTTCTCGACCACGGCGAACAGCGCGGTGACGGGCAAGCGCGGCCGCAGCTCGGCGATCAGGGTCATGGCGCCGAACACGGCAGCACCGCCGCCCATGTCGGCCTTCATGTGGTCCATGTCCTCGGCCTTCTTCAGCGAGATGCCGCCGCTGTCGAAGGTCACGGTCTTGCCCACCAGCACCAGCGGGCGCACGCCTTGCGAGCAACCTTCCGGCCGCCAGTCCATGCGCACGAGGAACGGCTCGTAGCGGCTGCCGGAAGCGACCGTCAGCAGGCCGGCCATGCCGCCAGCCTCCAGTTCCTTCCGCCCCATCACGTTCAACGAGAAGCCCGCCTGTCCCGCGAGCGTCCGGCAGCGCTCGACGAAGGCGGGCGGCGTCAGCTCATTGGCCGGTTCCGTCGCCAGATGGCGGGCGGCGAGCGCCGCGAGGCTGGTCAGCCAGCCGGCATGCAGGCCGGCGGTGCCCCCATCTCCCGCGAGTACGAAGTCGATCTCGTCGAGCCCCCTGCGGGCGTCGCGAGCCGGTCCTTCGGACGGGAACGGGAAGTTCGCTGAGAACAAGCCTTCCGAAACGGCCTGTGCCCGGTCGGCTGCAATGTCGGGCAGGACGATCGTGCACGCGGCGCGGCCGTCCCTCCACAGCCGCGCAAGGGCCTCCGCCGCCTGTAACCGCAGCGCCTGCGGATCGTCTCCCGCGAGCGGCGCCACATAGAGCGGCCGCTCTCCCGAAACGTCGGACAGCACCGTGCCGGCGACGGTTGCGAGCAGGCCGGCGCCGCGCAGCCTGCGCGCTTCCGCCTCCAGCGGCGGGATCACCGCGAGGCCCGTGCCGTCGCTGTCGGCAAATGCCAGCACCGGCCGGCCGGCCGGAAGCCCGGCCCACGCACGGATCGCGGGTTTGTCGGGGAGCCTCATGCCGTCAGCCGGTCACATGCGGAGGAAAGCGGTTGCGCCAGTGCGCGGCGATGTCGGCGCGCCGCGCCACCCAGACGCGCTCGTGCTTGCGGACATGGTCGAGGAACCGCGCCAGCCCCCGCGCCCGGCCGGGATGGCCCACCATGCGCGGGTGCAGCCCGATGTTGAGCAGCTTCGGGGCGGTCTCCCCCTCCTCGTAGAGCTGGTCGAACGCGTCCGCAAGCAGCGCGAAGAACTCGTCGGCCGTCTGCAGCCCGCGCGGCACCAGCTTGCAGTCGTTGGTCACCAGCGAATAGGGGACGATGAGCTGGGTCTTGCCGCCGACCTTCACCCAGTAGGGCAGCTCGTCATTGTAGGCGTCCGAATCGTAGGAGATCTCCGGCTGCTCGGCGAGCAGCTCGCGTGTGTTGGCGCTCGGGCCATAGCGGCAGCACCAGCCTTCCGGCGCGCGCCCGACGGTCTTCTTCAGGCTCTCTATGGCGAGCCGGATGTGCCGCCGCTCCTCCTCGCGATCGAGCAGCCAGTGCTTCTCCCAGCGATGGCCGTGGCAGCAGATGTCGACGTCGGCCGCGCGCAGCCGCCGCGCCAGCTCCTCGTTGCGCTCCAGCGCGACCGCGCAGGCGAAGGCCGTGAACGGCAGGCCGCGTTCCTCGAACAGCCGCAGCACGCGCCAGATGCCGACGCGGCTGCCATATTCGTACATCGACTCGGCCGTCAGGTCGCGGCCGGCGATGCCGGTGTCCATGCCCTCGCCCTCGGTGAGCGCAGTGTCGGTCTTCGGATCGCCGTCGAGCGGCGAATATTCAGACCCCTCCTCGATGTTGAGGGCGAAGTTGATGGCGATGCGCGCGTCGCCCGGCCATTGCGGATGCGGTGGCGTCTCGCCGTAGCCGACGAAGTCCCGCGCCGGGCCTGCCTTGTGCTCGTCCTCGGACATGTGCTTGCCTTCCCGCATCATTTCGTCGGCGCGCCCGCCGCGATCCAGTCGGCAAGCAGCCGGCGCTCGTCGGCCGTCATCTCGGTCAGGTTGCCCGGAGGCATGACGTCGGTCGCCACCGCCATCTGCCTGATCTGATCGGCATGCCTGGCCGCCTTGTCCAGCGTGTCGATCACGAAACCCTTCGGTGCCTCGGTGAAGCCGTCCATCGACGGCGTGGGCGCATGGCAGACCGCGCAGCGCGTGTGGATGACCGCGCCGACCTTCGCCACGTCGATGCCCGCGGTAGCCGCGGACGTACCCCCGGTCAGGTTGGCCGGCGCGAGCAGCACCATCGTGGCGAGGCCGAGCGCGAGGCCGACGACGATCCAGCGCGGCTGCGCCTTGCCGGCATGCATGGTGTTGAAGAAATGCCGGATCGACACGCCCGCCCCGCTGAGCAGCAGGAACGCCACCCAGCCATAGTGATGGCCGTAGGTCATCGGGAAATGCGCGGCGATCATCGCGAAGACGACCGGCAGTGTCAGGTAGTTGTTGTGGAAGTTGCGCCGCTTGGCGTCGGCGCCGACGTCGAACGTGTCGATCGTGCCGTCCCGGATCGCCTGCAGCATCTTGTTCTGGCCGGGCAGGATCACGAACCAGACGTTGCCCGCCATGATCGTGGCCATCACGATGCCGGCATGCAGGTAGGCCGCCTTGCCGCTGAAGATGAAGGTGAAGCCCCAGACCGAGAGCGAGACGAGGACCGCGATCACCACCGACAGCATCCGGTCGCTCGGGATCACGCGGCACAATATGTCGTAGATCACCCAGGCAGCTACGATCGAGGCGATAGAGGCCATCACGGCCTGCGCAGGCGAAAGGCTGTCCGCACCGCCGGCGACGAGGTTGATGCTGGCGCCCCACCAGTAGACGACCGCCAGAAGGCAGGCGCCCGAGACCCAGGTGCTCAGCGATTCCCACTTGGACCATTTGAGCCGGTCCGGCACGTAGCCCGGCCCGAGCGGATAACGGCTGTAATTGTAGATGGCGCCGCCGTGGATGGACCAGAGCTGCCCGCTCACGCGGTCGACCGGCGGCACCGGCGGCCGGAACGACCTATCGATGCGGTTGAAGTAGAAAGACGAGCCCACCCAGGTGATCGCGGCGACCACGTGCAGCCATCTCAGCGCGAGATGCAGCCATTCGGCGATGTAAGATTCCATCGTGGCGCCCTTGGGTGCGGAAGTCCGCCGGACAGGTGAGCGGGGGTCACTATCCAGCCTGACTATCAATTAGACAAATTCAAATAATCCATTGATTGATAAATATATCGCAACGCGATAGCCTGCCCGGTGAGGGAGGGATGGCGATGGCCAACGTCACCTTGAAGCAGCTCAGGACGTTCGTGGCGGTGGCCGAATGCGGCCGCTTCCGGCTGGCGGCGGAGGCCGTCAACCTCACCCAGTCGGCCGTGAGCATCCTCATCAAGGAGCTGGAAGGCCAGCTCGGCGCCAGCCTGTTCGACCGGCATACGCGTTTCGTCGGGCTGACCGACGCCGGCAAGCGGCTGCTGCCGCTCGCGGTAGATATCCTCGACCGGGTCGACAGCGCCGTCGATTCGATGGTCGACATCACCACGCTCAAGACGGGCCGCGTCACGATAGCCTCGGCGACCGTCATCGCCGCCACCTACCTGCCGAGCCGCATCGCCAGCTTCATGCGCAGATATCCGGAGATCCGCGTCGACCTGCGCGACGTCTCGGAAGACGAGATCCGCGCGCTGCTGCTCGACGGGGAGGCCGACATCGGCGTCGGCACCAGCCGGTTCCGCGAGCAGGAAATCAACGAGCACGAGCTGTTCGCGGATCATCTCGCGCTCTTCTGCCCCGCCGACGACCCGCTGGCCGCGAAGAAGCGGGTCGGCTGGGCCGATTTCGACAACCGGACCTTCATCGCGCTGACCCCGGAGAACCCGCTGCAGCGCAGGATCGACGAGCTGCTGGAGGTCAACGGTGTGACGACCCGCCGCCAGTTCAGCGTGCGCTTCTCGGCGACCCTGCTGGCGCTGGTCAACGAGGGGCTGGGCATCGGCATCCTGCCGGCCGGCTCGAAGGGCCTGTCGCCGATGGTCAACATCGTGATGCGGCCGATCAGGGACCAGGTGGCCTCGCGCAACGTCGTGGCGCTGACTCTGCGGGAACGCACGCTCAGCCCCGCTGCCCGCAGCTTCTTCCAGCATCTCACGAACGGATAGGCTCGGCGCCCATCGCGTCACGCCACGTGGTTGAGCAGCGGTTCGCCCTTCGCCAGGCGCTCGATATTGTGCCATTCGCGCCTGCGGTTGGCAGAGATGTCCGCAGGCGTCAGCGACCCGCCCGCCGTATGCGGGGGGAAGATCACGTTGGCGTCCGGATCGTCGGCCAGGGCAGCAGCGGCTCCCAGGCCCGGCCGTCGGTGGCGACGCCCGACAGCTTGCCGGAGCGGAACGCCTCGGCGGCCGCCGCCTCGTCCAGCGTGGAGCTGGATCCCGCCGAGATCAGGCAGGCGCCGTCCTTCATCCCGGCGATGAAGTCGCGGCCCACGGCAGGCTGCGGCCCCGCGATGTGGGGTAGCAGCAGGCACAGGAAATCGCTCTCGGCTCGGATCGTGTCGGCATCGGCATAGCTCATGCCGAACGTCTCCTCGACGCCGCCCGGAAGCCGCGTGCGCTTGTTGTAGAGGATGCGGCAGTCGAACGGCTTCAGGCGCAGCGCGAGCTCGGCGCCGACCTCGCCGAAGCCCATGATGCCGACGGCGGAACCGGCAACCGGGCGGATGCCCTGCCGTCCCGTCCAGTTGATGGCGAAGTAGTTGCCGTCGCACTTGCGCGGCTCGCGGCCGCCGTTGCGGTCCGGCTGGCGCAGCGTGTTCTCGCCCTCCCGCACCCGCTTGGCGAGCCCGAGGAGCTGCGTCATGACGTGCTCGGCGACCATGGTGCAACTGCGCAGCGGCCAGTTGCAGACCGGGATGCCGGCGCGCCGCGCCGCGTCCAGGTCGATGTCGTGCGTCATGCGGCCGAGCCGCTGGATCAGCCGCAGGCCCCGCGCATTTTCGATCGCGGCAGCGCTGACGACGCCCAGCCGCTCGGTCATCAGGACGTCGAACCCCGGCAGGCGCTCGGCAAGCTGCTCCGGCGTCGGCCGCGACAGGATCTCGATGTCGAGATCCGCGGGCGCGACCTCCAGTGCCTTCTGTTGATGCACCGCCTCGCGGAAGGTCGACAGCAGCACTCTGAGCCTGGGCATTCGCGAAGACCTCACAACGGAATTCTGCTTCGGTGACCGGGAAAGAGCGGCAATGCCCGCCGGCATTGCCGCCTTGGACCGCCGGGCGCGTCAGTCGTCGCGCGCCGATCGCGTCTCGTACCAGTGGCCGATCGAGGCCTTCGACAGCCAGGTGAAGAACAAGAACACGGCGATGCCGAGGCCGGACGACATGATGACGGCCGCCAGCAACTGCTCGCCTTCCAGCTCGTTGGCGTATTCGCGCAGGCGCTGGCCGATGCCGACGTCGCCGCGGCCGAAGAAGAAGTCGCCGACGATCGCGCCGATCACCGAAAGGCCGGCCGAGATGCGCAGACCCGCGAAGATGGCCGGAAGCGCGGCCGGCAGCATCAGCTTGCGCAGCCGGGTCAGCCGGCTCGCCCTGTGCAGCGTGAACAGGTCGTGGGCTCCGCGCGAGGCGCTGTGCAGGCCGAACAGCGTGTTCACCAGCATCGGGAAGAGCGAGATCAGCACGCAGACGACGACACGCGACGTCTGCCCGAAGCCGAACCAGAACGAGATCAGCGGCACGATGGCGAGCAGCGGGATCGCCTGCAGCGCCACCATGTAGGGGAAGATGGCGATCTCGATCAGCTTGCTCTGGCTCATGATGGTGGCGAGCAGCATCGAGATGCAGATCGCGATCGACAGGCCGATCGCCGCCACGCGGGCGCTCGACCACAATGCGATCAGGATCTCGGAGAAGTTGTTCCAGTCGGCGAAGCCGCGCAGCCACACCTCGTGGGGCGGGCTGAGCAGGAAGCGATTGGTCGAATTCAGCACTAGATAGCTGATCATGTACCAGACGATCAGGATGGCGCAGCCCAGCACGATCGGCGGGACGAGCGTCTCGCCGAGGCGGCGGGCGAGCGTCTTCGGCCTGGCGGTGCTCGGCGCGGGGACGTTGTCTGCTGTGGCGGCGGCGGCCTTGCTCATCAGTAGGCACTCCTCAGCGCGGCCGACACCTCGGCGCAGAGCTCGGCGAATGCCGGATCGAACCGGAGATCGGGGTTCCGCGGGTATTCGAAGGGGATGTCGAAGCTGGCGACGATGCGGCCGGGCCGGGCCGACATGACCAGGACCCGCGTGCTCATGAACACCGCCTCGCCGATCGAATGGGTGATGAAGAGCCCGGCGAAGCGCTCCTGGTTGAACAGGCGCTGCGTCTCCTCGTTGAGATGCTCGCGGGTGATCTCGTCGACCGCGCCGAACGGCTCGTCGAACAGGAACAGGGAAGGCTTGAGCGTCAGCGTCCGTGCCAGCGAGGTGCGCATCTTCATGCCGCCCGAGAGCGACTTCGGATAGTGCTTCTCGAAGCCGGAGAGGCCGACGAGGTTGATCGCGTCCTGCGCCAGCTTCTCGCGCTCGGGGCGCGCAATGCCGTGCAGCTCGGCCGGAAGCTGGACATTCTGCTCCACGGTGCGCCAGTCGAGCAGCGTCGCGTCCTGGAAGACGTAGCCGATCTTGTCCTCCTCGACCGTAACGGAGCCGAAGGAATGCCTGATCAGGCCCGAGGCGATCCTCAGCAGGGTCGACTTGCCGCAGCCGGACGGGCCGACCACGCTGACGAACTCGCCCGGGCTGACCTGGAACGAGACGTCGGAAATCGCCTGCGTGCCGTTGGCATACGTCATTCCGATATGATCGAAGATTAGCGCTGGATGTGCCGGGGCCATCCCCTGTCCTCCGTAGCTGGCACGCAACGATCCCGCCGAGACCGTCATGTCATGTTCCTTTCGTGCGGCCACGTCCCTCGCGACCACGATCGTGTCAAAGCACCGGCCACCGCGGCCGCATCGCCGGCACGTTGGCGCGCGCCGCAATCTCCGGCATGCGCCGACGGGCATCGGCCACGATCGCCTCCTCGTCCATGGTCAGGATCTGGTGATCGCGCACGATGACCTTGCCGTCGACCACGACGGTATGGACGTCGGCCCCCTGCGCCGCGAACACCATGGTCGCGACCGGATTCCAGATCGGCGTGAGATGCGGCACGTCGGTGTCGATGGTGATCAGGTCCGCCCGCTTGCCGACCTCAAGCGAGCCGACCTTGTCGGCGATGCCCAGCGCCTGCGCGCCGTGGATCGTCGCCATCTCCAGGACGGTCTCGGCGCGCAGGCTGTTGCGGTTCTTGGAATGGGTACGCGCGATCTGGCAGACGACGCGCAGGTCGCGCAGCAGGTCCATGTTGGCATCGCCCGCCGTGCCGTCGCAGCCGAGCGCGACGTTCACGCCGGCCGCCAGCATGTCGACCACCGGCGTCGGCCCCCAGGCCGAGACGGCGTTGTTGGCCGCGTTGGTCGAGACGGACGCGCCGGCCTTGGCGAGGAGCTGGACGTCCTCGGCGTCGGCCGCCGTGCAGTGGGCAAGCACCGCGTTAGGTCCGACGATGCCGAGGTCCACGCCGTATTCCATGTGGCTGCGATAGCCGAGGCTCCGCGCATAGGCGTTGTCGCTCGCCAGCTCGGAATGGTGGATCGTCAGGCGCATGCCGCGCTCTTTCGCGATCCTCGCCACCTGCCTGTAGAGGTCGGGATTGGCCGAGTCGTCGGCAGTGCGGCAGCCGAACCAGACCTGGATGCGGCCGTTGGCGGCGCCGTCCCACTTGTCGTGCGCCGCGAGCGTGGCCGCGATCGTCTCCTGCGGGTCGAACCAGGCCGACATCGGCCAGCCGACCTTGTCGCGATAGGCGGCGGGCACGTCCATGACCACCTTGCCGAGCGCGGCGCGGATGCCGGAATCGACGCAGACCTGCGCGATGCCGTCGAAGCCGTGGTTCTCCGACGTCATGCATTCGAGAAAGCTCGTCGTGCCGGACTTCAGCATCTCGAGGATGCACAACGAGGCGGAGGCCGCGCCGTCAGCCGGGGTCATGGCCCCTTCCATCGGCAGCGTCAGCCGGTAGAGCCACTCGTGAAAACTGTCGGAGCGCTCGTTGCGCTCGCCCACTCCGCGGAAGAACGCCTGGCTCTGGTGGACGTGGGTGTCGATCAGGCCCGGGGCGATGATGTGGCGGCTGTAGTCGTGGACCGCGAGATTGGGAAAGCGGGCGACGACGTCCGCCGTCTTGCCCACGGCCGCGATCGAATCGCCGACGACCGCGACGGCCCCGTCGGAGATCACGCGCCGCGCGTCATCCATGGTGATGACGGTGGCGTTGGCGAAGATGAAGCCGGTTTGCGCCGCCACGACGGATCTCCTCCTGCGTTTGACCTCGCCGGGCTAGAACGCCCTCACGAGGAGAGCGATCTAGCCCATATCGAAGTGGGATTCATCGTCCGTTCGAGGCAGCGCGATCGACGGTCGTCAGTTGAGCCCGATCGAGCTGTCGATGAAGTCGTTGGTGTACGTCTTCTCGGTCGTCAGATCGTCCGGCAACTGCTCGCCGCTCTTGCGCAGGATGTCCATCATGCCATCGACGACGGCCTTGTCGAAATTGCCGAAGGTCGCGTCGGCGCCGTTGGAGACCATGCCCATCTCGAGCTGCGCCTTGGCGGAATAGGCCGCCTTCTCAATCGGATAGCGCCAGTAGGTGTTGATCTTCTGCACCATGTCGACGATTTTCGCGTTCGCCGCGTCCGGGCTCTTGGCATAGGCCACGGCCGACTTCTGGAAGACCGGGACGAGATCCTTGAGGCAGGGCGTCAGCTTCTCGAGGTCGGCGCTGCGGATGGCCAGCGTCTCGAAATAGGCCAGGAAGCCGGCGTCGTGGATGAGCTGGTATTTGATCGGCTTTCCCCACTCCTTGTAGACGTTCATGTAGTTGTAGGGGTCGACGGTCGCGAGCGCCTGCTGGGCGATCTCGCCCTTGGACGCGATGAAGCGCGCCGGCGAGCTGTCGAACGAGCGGTCGATCTGGCCTTCGGAAAGCTGGCCGAGCGTCACCAGATATTTCGGATAGGACGCGTAGGGCGAGACGTTCACGACGATGTTCTTGTCCTTCAGGTCCTTGATCGTGTTGACGTCCGGATAGGTCGCGGGGTCCCACATGATGGCGACCGGGTTCTTTTCGAACGGCGCCAGCACAGAGATCATCGGCGCCACGCGATAGCCCAGCGCCAGGTCGTAGTGCGACAGCACGGCCATGTTGATGGAATTGTCGGTGTAGATGACCTTGTTCGTGCCCATGTTGGAGATCGGCGCACCGCCGGATCGCAGTTCGATCTCGATGCCCGTATCCTCGCTGCCCGACATCAGCTTGCCGCGCACGACCATGTTCTTGGTGTCGACGGTGTAGCCGTCGCCCAGCAGGTTGAAGAGATATCCGTGCTCGGCCTGCGGGAACCAGTCGAGCTGCATGACGAAGGGCGATGGGCAGGCGGCCGCGAGGTTGGCGGCGCCCGCCTCGGCGGACATGTAGGCCAGCGGCGAGGCCGCCAGCATCAGGGTCACGGCGGACCGGATCGAAAGTCTCATGATTGTCTCCTCCCCACAGGGCCGGGATCAGGGCGAGCCTCTGCGTAAGCTAGCAAGCTAGAGAGGGGGGTTTTTCAATACAACAGAAATGAACTGATCAATTGTTTCGGTTTCCCGATCAATTGGCGACGGATTTGCCGGCGCGGGACCCGGCCGGCATGAGCCGGCCGGGTATCCTGCATCCTCACGCCAGCGGCGCGAAGCGGGCGGTGAAGTGGCGCATCATCGGCGGTTGCCAGGCGATGCGGAAGCCGCCGATCGCGTCCTTCTTCGCCGAAGGCCTCGACGATGTAGTCCGCATGCGACTGGGTGTAGACCCGCCGCGGCATGGCCAGCCGCACGAGGTCCATCGCGGCCGGCCGCTCGCTGCCGTCCGGAGAGCGGCCGAACATGACGGTGCCGATCTCGCAGGCCCGGATGCCGGCCACCTCGTAGAGGCCGACAGCCACCGCCTGGCCGGGATAGGACAGCGGCGGGATATGCGACAGCCAGGCGCGGGCGTCGACGAACACGGCGTGGCCGCCGGCCGGCTTGACCACCGGTATGCCCAGCGCGCCGAGCCGCTCCGAGACATATTCGTTGGTGCGCACCCGGTAGGCGAGGTAGTGCTCGTCGACGATCTCGGTGAGCCCCTGCGCGATCGCTTCCAGGTCGCGCCCGGCCAGCCCGCCATAGGTCGGGAACCCTTCGGTCTGGATCAGCCGGGTGCGGGCCTGCGTCGCCAGCTCGTCGTCGTTGAGCGCCAGCCAGCCGCCGATATTGGCGAATGCGTCCTTCTTGGCGCTCATCGTCATGCCGTCGGCGCCGTCGAACATGTCGCGCACGATGTCCTTGATGCCGCGCCCCGCCTGCCCCGGCTCGCGCGTCTTGATGAACCATGCGTTCTCGGCGAAGCGGCAGCCGTCGATGATGAACGGCTTGCCGTGGCGGTGGGCGATGTCGCGGGCGCCGTGGATGTTGGCGAGGCTCACCGGCTGGCCGCCGCCGGCATTGTTGGTGACGGTGATCATCACGCAGGGCACGGCCTCGCCATGCCGGCGCAGGAACGCCTCCAGCGCATCGAGGTCCATGTTGCCCTTGAAGGGATGGACGAGGCCGGGCTGACGGCCTTCCGGGATGAGCAGGTCGTGCGCCTCGGCGCCGTTGCCCTCGATGTTGCCGCGCGTCGTGTCGAAATGCGTGTTGGAGGGGATCTTGCGCCCGGGCTTGGCCAGGATCGAGAACAGGATCGCCTCCGCCGCGCGGCCCTGATGCGTCGGGATGACGTGCTTGAACGGCATCAGGTCGCGGACCGCCGCCTCGAAGCGGAAGAAGGAGGGCGAGCCGGCATAGCTCTCGTCGCCGTTCATCACGGCACCCCATTGCGCGGCGCTCATGGCCGCCGTGCCGCTGTCGGTCAGGAGGTCGATCAGGACGTCGTCGGAATGCAGCGCGAAGAGGTTGTAGTGCGCCTCGCGCAGCAGGGCGCGCCGCTCCTCGACGGTGGTGAAGCGGATCGGCTCCACGGACTTGATGCGGAAAGGTTCGATGATTGTCTTCACGGGGTGGCTCCATTGTTCCGCCCCGTTGGTCAGCGCAATCCGGGGCCTCAACGCCGCGGTTGTCTGCCGACCATCAGCCGACCGCGCTCAGCTCCCATTTGCGGGGAAATTGCTATCAGCGGGGCCGGAGCCCCGCAAGCGACGCCGCCCGCGCAACGGCTGCGACACTTGATCGCTTCCCTTCTGCTTCCCCGGACGAGCCAACTGATTTCAGATTATCGCTTGCAAAATATCGCAATCGTTTTTATGTGACTGTCACGCCGCCCCGCGGACGATCCGAAACGAGGAGAGGACAGATCAATGCCCGCCAAGCCCGACGTCACCGGCCTTTTCGACAAGCGCACGGGGTCGATCCAGTATGTGGTCGCCGATCCGGAAACGGGGAAGTGCGCCGTCATCGACCCGGTGCTCGATTATGACGAGAAGTCCGGCGCGACCGCGACGATCCATGCCGACGCCCTCCTGAAGTTCATCGCGGACAGGGGCTACAGCCTCGAGTGGATCCTCGACACCCATCCCCATGCCGACCATTTCTCGGCCGCCAGCTACCTCAAGGACAAGACCGGAGCCCCGACCGCCATCGGCGAGAAGGTGACGGAAGTCCAGAAGCTCTGGAAGGGCTTCTACAACTGGCCCGACTTCCCCGCCGACGGCTCGCAGTGGGACAGGCTGTTCGCCGACGGCGAGACCTTCATGGTGGGCAACATCCCCGTCAGGGTGATGTTCTCGCCGGGCCATACGCTCGCCTCGATCACCTATGTCGTCGGCGACGCCGCCTTCGTCCACGATACGCTGTTCATGCCCGACAGCGGCACCGCGCGTGCCGACTTTCCGGGCGGGTCGGCGAAGGTGCTGTGGAAGTCGATCCAGGACATCCTCGCATTGCCCGACGAGACGCGCATCTTCACCGGCCACGACTACCAGCCGGGCGGCCGCGAGCCCCTGTGGGAATCGACCGTCGCCGAGCAGAAGGCGAAGAACATCCACATGGCGAAGTTCAGGACAGAGGCCGAGTTCGTCGCCGTCCGCGAGGCCCGCGACAGGACGCTGCCCATGCCCAAGCTGATCCTGCACGCCCTGCAGGTCAACACCAATGCCGGGCGCCTGCCCGAGCCGGAAGCGAACGGCCGCCGCTACCTGAAGATCCCGCTCGACCTGCTGGATGCGGCCTGGGACTGACCATGGACACGACCCTCTCGACCGAGACGAAGGCGCTGAAGGGCAAGGTGGACGAGGCGTCCGCCTTCCTCAAGAAGCTCTCCAACCCGGACCGGCTCCTGGTCGCCTGCGCGCTCGCCGACGGCGAGCGCTCGGTGCGCGAGCTGGAGGATGCGCTCGGCATCCGCCAGCCGGGCCTGTCGCAGCAGCTCGCCGAGCTGCGCGAGGCGGGCCTGATCGCCGGGCGCAAGGACGGCAAGCAGGTCTTCTACCGGCTGGCCGACCCGCGCGTCGAAACCTTCATCGCCACCATGTACGCGCTGTTCTGCAAGTGAGGACGCGCGGCCCGCGCCTCCGCGGCCCGGAAAGCTTCGCATCCGAGCCGTGCAGATGCGCGGAAACGTCAGCATGCAACGGACACCACTAGCTCTCAAGGAAAATGACATGACCGTCAATGTCGGAACGCCGGACAGGATCGTCAGGCTGATCCTCGGCCTTCTTCTCATCGCTGCCCCCTTTCTCACCGGATGGGCGCTGTTCGCCAGCCCGCTGTGGACCTGGGGCTTCGTGATCGTCGGCCTCGTGCTGGTCGTCACCGGCCTCGTCCGCTTCTGCCCGGCCTACTGGATTGCCCGCCTCTCGACCGCGAAGGGCGGGAACCGATGACGCAGTTCACGCCCCTCCTGTCGCTCGCCGGCGGCGCGCTGATCGGCCTGTCGGCGGTGCTGCTGATGGCGCTGCATGGCCGCATCGCCGGCATGACCGGCATCCTCTCCGGCCTGGTGCCGCCCTTCTCCACCGACTGGACGTGGCGCGCCGCCTTCGTCGCCGGCGCGATCGCCGCCCCGGCGGCGATCGTCGGCCTCGGCGGCGCCGTGCCGTTCGACAGCCCGGCTCCGGCCTCCTGGCTGGTCCTCGGCGGGCTGGTCGTCGGCGTCGGCGTCTATTTCGGCTCGGGCTGCACGTCGGGCCACGGCGTCTGCGGGCTCGCCCGGCTGTCGCCGCGCTCGGCCGTCGCCACCGCCGTCTTCATGGCCTCGACCGCGGCCACCGTCTTCGTCGTCCGCCACATGCTCGGAGGCCTGTGATGGCGCGCATCCTCTCCGCCCTCGCCGTCGGCCTGATCTTCGGCGCCGGCATCGCCCTCTCGGGCATGGCCGATCCGGCCAAGGTGCTCAATTTCTTCGACCTCGCGGGAACGTGGGACCCCTCGCTCGCCTTCGTCATGGGCGGCGCGCTGGCCATCACCGCGATCGGCTACCGCTTCGTGCTGGCGCGCCCGGCGCCGCTCTTCGATGCCGCCTTCCATCTGCCGACGGGACGCAGGAT
>ERZ778022.854-NODE-854-length-53925-cov-489.964229_pt1 | contig 53925 bp, 37 predicted proteins | sample MGYA00375752_ERZ778022 | MGnify/ENA primary metagenome ERZ778022 (study PRJEB29350, sample SAMN05389826) | bioreactor metagenome | isolation source: Thiocyanate bioreactor | place: South Africa: University of Cape Town | collected 2014-04-04 ...
CTGCTCGAGGCCGGAGGTTTCAGACCCTCGCTACACCCTTGATTCCGAAGAGCCTCTATACGAGGTGGTAGGCGACACCGACATCAACAACATCCGCGCTGCGAGCGTCGCGCTGTTCTGGGCAGAAACATGCACTGAAGAGAATGTCGACTATCGCACTGAGCTCGGAAAGGCGAGGGCTCTTGCGCCAGCAGCCCCGCCACCGCGCGCTTCATCCGACGATGCCACGATGAGCCCAAGAACGATGAAGTATATGGCGCATGAGTTCGGACTCAATGCCACTTCATTGAACGCTGCGTTGAGGATGAACGCAAGAGCAAGACTCATTCCGAGAACGTAAACTCGCACGTCCTGGATTCGATGCACAGATCGGATTATCATCGCGAAGAACACGATGTATCCAATCAGGCCGGGAATGCCAAGCTGGCCAATCACCGATCCGAGACCACTCTCGACGATCGCAGAGCCACCCTCGGCCGCTTCGTCGGCGAACAAACCCGCGAGTACACCGGTGCCCCCGAACCCACGCCCAAGCGGGTGCCGGGGCAACTCGACAAAGGCGGCGATCAGTCCGTTGATGTGGGCCGTGGTGCTTCCCGTCGACGAAGACTGCGTAAACGCGTAAAAATAGAGGCCTGCCGCGACGGTAACGACTCCAACTAGGACAAACTCGAAAGCTGATCGGAACTTCCTTGCCCACACGGTGCCGAACGCGAGCAACCCCAGGAGCGCACCTTTGCTGACGACAAGCACGGACGCGACGATCGATGCCAAGAAAAGGACGCGGGATCTCAGGAACCATGCGACCATCAGAAGCGCGAACAAGAAGGTTCCGAAGTTGACAGGATCGGCGAACGGGCCCGCCATCCGTCTGATGAACGTGCCGGCTTCAATCTGCTCCGACGCGTAGAAGTTCCTCGGAAGCAGCGAGTTCTCCGTCACTGCGATGCCCTTGAGCTCCCAGAGGTGGTGGAGGCCGATGGCGGGCCAGAAGTCAGGAACGAGGTATTCGACGATCGCGAACGCCAGCACCACCCATCCGAGCGACACAACGAGGCGAAGGTAGTAGTGGAAGTCGACAAACGCCGTTGCATAGTAGCCGAGCAGGAAGAACAGCATAGGCGCGACCAGATTGCGGGCAGAGGCCAGCGCGCCAACGATGTTGTTTCCGGACACTAACATCAGCGCGGTCCCAAAGAGGACGATCACCACGAGCACACCCAACGTGACCCTAGCCGCGCGTTGCTGCCGCGGATCGAACCCCGTCGTTCTGATCCCCGCGAGCGTGAACAGCAACAGCAATGAGTAGATGAAGTTTGTGATGATGACGACTTGCAGAGCGCTCTGAGGGATCTCATGGGCAAAGGGCGACAGATAGACGTTCTGGAACGCCGACATGACGCTGGGAACGAGCAGGAAGAACGAGACATCGGCGTTCCGACTAGCTGCTACCGCAGCGAACGCGATCAGCACCGAACAGAACATGGTCACTGCGAGGAGGAGACCCGCCTCGCTTCCGGTCTCGGCTGCCAGAATAATGACTGCCAGCCCCAGCCCGAGAATAAGGAGGTGGATCGCGTCTCCTGACCTCGCCCTCGGGACGGATGCTGTCGCCATGCGCCCAGAGTAGTCGCTACTCGCGTCGGTGGCTCATCTGCCCGGTGCGTTGACCGTAACAGCGACCGGCGACTTCTGCATCGCTGGCGCGATCACCCTGAACGTCGTGCTCATCGGTGTCGCCGTCTGAGAAGCGGAGGACGCCGGGTCATCGGGACCCCCAAAACCAGAGAGCAACATGACCTCTACCGGGATCGTTCCTCCGAAGGACGAATGATGCCCGATCCCCTCGGCGCCATGCTCGCCGCCATCGTCGCAAATGGTTCGGCCCGATTGTCGGCATCGTCACCCTGGCCGTCGGCCTCGGGCTGTGGCGCATCAATCCGGCCATCCGAGCCACCGCAATGATCATCTTCGTGATCAACATTGTCGTCGCGGCGCCGTCGGCCCTCGGTGAAGGCACCCAGTGGTCGGTCTTCAGCAGCGCGTTCCTCTCGCCCCCGATCCGCACGTCCGATACGGAGAGTGTGGACCGCAGATCATAGATGTCTGCGGCGTTCGCCACGATGATCGGCCAGACGCTACCTACTCCCCACCGTCACCAGTTCGGCCCAATGCCCTTGTGCTCAAGTTGCGGCCATCGCGGCAGCACGCCAGCGCGCTGCCGTCGCACCGATGTCGCTGAGCTCCACTTGCGAGCTCTGCCGGCCTTGGCCGCGGAGCAGCGCGGCGATCGTGCCGGCAACAGCGGCGGGGCCGTCAGTGCCGAGCCCTGCGATGCTCTCGGCCAGGGTGTCTTCGCGCGGGGCATCTCCCGCGATCATGGCGGTCACCAGCTCCAGCAGACGCGTCGTCATCACGTCATTGACGGCACCGGCCTGTCCGAGCGCATCCCGCGCGCTCTGCAACAGCTGGTCCGCCCCGACAGCATCTCCCTCTCGGGCCCGCAAGATCGCCTCGGAGGCCTCAAGCTGAGCCAGGCCGATCGCAGAGTCGATTGCAGCATTCGCCTCCGTCGCGAGCTCGATCGCTCTGGGCGCTGCGGCGTCTCCGGCCAGTGCGAGGGCACGAGCTAGGTGGCGCAGCCCGCGAGCGGCTTCCAAAATGTCACCCCTGCGCTCGGCGCGTTCGGCCGCCTCCGCGAACCAGCCACTTGCCTGGTCGAAGTTCCCGTTCCAGAACTCGATGTGCCCATGGAGATCGGCGAACCCCGGGGTCTCGCGTGCATCAGCCGACCACGCCTCCAACGACGACCGCGCCTCCTCGAACCGTCCCTCGCGGCCCGCGATCAGCGTGACGAGCTTGTCGCGACGATCAGTCAGCACCGGGTCAGAGGATCCGATCCGCTCCATATACGCCCGAGCAGTAGGCACATCCGCCGACAGCAGCGCCTTGCGCGCCAAGGTAACCCAGCCGAGATCGGCCAGCCACCCGGGCCGCGCGCTGGAGACAAGCTCCCGCACACGCTCGGGGTCGGCCCGTTCATGCTCGATCGCGAGCAGAAGCGACGCGACCGAAGCGAACAAAGTCGGCGGCATCACCTCACCGCTGATGTCGACACCCGCCGCGTTCGCCGCTCCGCCGCGACGCAGGGAGGCGAGGGACAGACCGAGGCGAGCCTCGGCCCCGACACCGAGCGGGGGACCCCTCGCCGGCGGATACCGGATCGCGGGGTGCTGGGTCGCCGGATGCCGGATCGGCGGGGGCTGGACAGCTCGATACGGAGTCTGCCGATGCCCCCGCCCTCGCCGTCGTGTAGCGGGGCTCATGATCAGTGAGCCGCACGAACAACCGCACACCCATGCGTACGACGGCCACATCACGGACGAGGAGCGGGGCGACACGGCGACGCGGCACCGGAAGATCGCACGACGCGTACTAGTCACCTCCGGCATCGCCCTGCTCGTTGCCATCGTCGTGACGCGGAACATGCTCACTGGTGCCAGCGCTGCCCCCTGGGCATCCGGCGCATCACCGTCAGCGTCGGCCGGATACTCCACTTCGGCAAGCGGCCTGACAGCGGACGGCAGCGCGGGCGGGATGACGGCAGACGAAGCGAACGAGGCGCTCGTCGAGACGGCGAGACCGGCACTTGCCGTTGCGGCAATCGACGAGTGGGCGAGCGCGCTCTCGCAGTTGTCGTGGGACGACCCCACGGCGGTGACCAGCTGGAACACCGTCATCCTGCACGAACGCGCGGAGGCATACGGCGCCGGCGATCTCGTCGCGCTGGGCGCGCTGCGCCAGGACGACGCCTCGACATACAGCCTTGTCCGTTCCCTCGTTGTCCGGTCCGGGGCACGACTGCAGCTGGACCTTGCCGGCGTGACCCTCAGACTCCTCAGTGACGACACCGGGGCGTTCACGAGGGTCATCGGGTGGGGCGGCGACGTCGTTCTCAACGGCGCCGCTGAGGCGCCTCTCGTGATCACGTCATGGAGCGACTCGCTCGCCTCGGCGGACACCACGACGGCGGATCGTCGGGGGTTCGTCTGGGTCCGAAACGGGCGTCTCGAGGCGTCGTTCGCCGTGTTCGACGAGCTCGGGTTCTGGAGCGGTCGCACGGGAGGCGTCGCGGTGACGGCAACAGACCTCGGCCTCGCCAGTGTCTCCGTGTCGAACACGACCCATCGAAACCTCACCTTCGGGATGTTCTTGTCGGATGTCGCGGGGGGCTCGATCAGCGATGCAATCGTCGTCGGTGCCGAGCTGAGCGGCATCCGAATCACCAACGGATCGAGTCAGATCGTCGTCTCCGGCACAACGATCAGCAACTCCGGACAGGACGGTGTCCTCGCCGACCGCGCGTCCTCCGACGTGACGATCGAGACGTCGACGGTGTCGGGTGCGACACGCGACGGCATCCGGATCGATGGCACCGCTCTTGCCCGCACAGCCAATGCCGCCGGCGACTCGCCCGTGCCCGGCTCGACATTCACCGTGCGCGAGCTGAGCGTGAGCGACAGCGGCTCTGCCGGAGTCTCGTTCATCTCGGGCAATAAGACCCTGGTCGAACACGCCGACATCAGCGGGGCGCACGCTGCGCTGTTGCTCGAAGGTCCGATCCGCACCGTGAAGGTCGCGGAGTCGACGTTCCAGACGACCGGCGCGGTCGCGGTCGCCGTCACAGGCGACGTGACCGACGCCCAGCTGATCAGCTCGACGATCGCGGCGCAGACCACCGCTGTTAAGGTCACCGATGCGATCCTCGCCGTCAGCGCGAATTCGCTCACCGTCGAAGAAGGAGCCGCGACCACCGTGAGTGGGTCTTCGTCCGTGGAGACGGCGTCGAACGTGCTGCACGGCAGTGGCCCGAGCGGGATCGAGATCGCGTCGACGGCGCATGTCTTCGGCACAGCGGACGACACCTCGCAGTGGACGTTCGTCCCCGTGCCGATCCAATGGCTCAATCGTCATCCGATCGCCTGGCTGTGGGCGCTCGTCCTTGTGATTCCCGTGGTCGGGTTGCCCCTCATCATCGCCAGGCAGCGACGCCACCGCGAACTGCGGAAGCTGCTCGAGGCGGCGATCGTGCGACACGATCACGCAGAGCTCGCCCGGTACGGTCACGACGGCGAAATCTCCCCGACAGAGGCCGCGTCACCTCGCGAATTCGAGGGCACAGATACACGACACACCCGCGACGGCACGGCGCCGGGTACACACGCCGTCCCGCCCCGCGCGCCGGCGCCTCGCGAGGGGGTCTACTGGCCGAGCCGCCTCAGCATCCCACCGCAGGCAGGAGGTTCTGCGGCCTTCGTGCGGGCATCTTCACCCCCCCCGTGCCGTCATCGTCCACGCCGCTGCGTTCCTCTTCGACGTCCTCGCCCGCACAGGCGGGGGTCAGGCCGCGTTCACCGCAGGGCCACCCGCGCAGTCTCCAGGACCTTCGGGTGATGCTCTCCAACCGTGAGTTCGCGTCGATGCAGCAGTTCGCCGTCGCCGCCGTCGTCGAGGCCGGATACCCGATCTCCGTGATCGCTCGACTGTTCCGCGTGCCCGCCTGGCGGATCGAGCAATGGGTAGAGCAGACCGTGTCGTCCACGCCGCGGAATCCCCGCGGGTGATCTTGCGCGTGTGCCGACACGCCCCGCTGTGCCGCTAGTCTGCTATCGAAGCAGACAAGGCACGGCCCTTTTGCTTCGACCCGTATCGACCGCTGACGGCGCCGGTCATCGCCTTGTTGCCAGCAGTGAAATGAAACTGTCAGCTGCTTCTCGCGGGGCGTGTGTGGCGTCCGTGGCATCCACGCACGGAGTTTGGAACGGAGGGCTTTCGCTGTGAAGATCGCCATCGCGGGCACGGGTTATGTCGGACTCTCCAACGCTGTCATCCTTGCCCAGCGCCATGAGGTGGTGGCAGTGGATCTCGACTCCCGAAAGGTGGAGCTGATCAATCAGCGGACCTCGCCCATCGTCGACGCGGAGCTGGAGGAGTATCTTGCGGCGCGTGAGCTGAACCTCACCGCAACGCTCGACGCGGCTTCCGCTTATGCGGGCGCCGAGTTCGTCGTGATTGCGACGCCGACGAACTATGACGAAGTCACGAACTTCTTCGACACCTCGTCGGTCGAGTCGGTCATCGCGCTCGTCGAGCGGGTCAATCCCGACGCGGCGATCGTGGTCAAGTCGACCGTTCCGGTCGGATTCACGGCGCGCATGAATGCGGAACACCCCGAGATGACGATCATCTTCTCGCCCGAGTTCCTGCGCGAGGGGCGGGCGCTCTACGACAACCTGCATCCGTCGCGCATCGTCGTCGGCGACCGCAGCGAGAAGGGGCAGCGCTTCGCCGACCTGCTGCTCGAAGGTGCGATCGACACCGACGTGCCGGTGCTGCTGACTGATTCGACCGAAGCCGAAGCGATCAAGCTGTTCGCCAACACCTACCTGGCACTCCGCGTCGCCTACTTCAACGAGCTCGACACCTATGCCGCGGTGCACGGGCTCGATACGAAGCAGATCATCGAGGGCGTCGGCCTCGACCCGCGCATCGGCTCGCACTACAACAACCCGTCGTTCGGCTATGGGGGCTACTGCCTGCCGAAGGACACCAAGCAGCTGCTCGCCAACTACTCGAAAGTGCCGCAGAACCTGATTGCGGCGATCGTCGATGCCAACCGCACCCGCAAAGACTTCGTCGCCTCTGACATCCTCGCCAAGAACCCCACCACGGTGGGCGTGTACCGGCTCATCATGAAGTCGGGTTCAGATAACTTCCGGGCATCCTCGATTCAGGGCATCATGAAGCGCATCAAGGCGAAGGGTGTCGACGTCATCGTCTACGAGCCCGAACTTGAGGGCGACGACTTCTATAACTCAGAGATCGTGCGCGACATCGATGAGTTCAAGCAGCGGTGCGACGTGATCATCGCCAACCGCAAGACCGACGTGCTCGACGACGTCGCCGACAAGGTCTACACCCGCGACATCTACGGGCGCGACTGACGCACCGGCACCCATGACGGTGTGCGGCGAGCTACCAGACGGCGGGGTTCGTCAAGGCGTGGTTCACGCCGTGCGCGGGCGATTGACAGCGTCATCCGGAACCTCATCGTGCGCCTTCGCGGAATCCGGACGATTCCGGACGCCCCGCATGGGTCACGAGCGTTGCATCCGCAGATGAGATTCCCCTAATCTCGCAGCTAAGGTCGCTTGCGCTCTGGGGAGCAGGAGTCGGCCGATCGGGTGATGACGCTCGATGCTCGCCGAGTTCGACGACTACTGGGGGACCGAGTGCTGTCACGCACCCCGCGCGCGCCGCGCCACCGCAACACCGCCGCGACGGGCGCCCGCCCGCTCTTCACCTGGGTCGCCGTGGTCGTCACAGCGATGCTTGCGCTGCAGCCTCTGCCAGCCGTGGCGGCCGAGCCCACTACGCCGCCGACGGCCGCGCCTGGCGAGCTCGTCGTGCAGCTGGTCACGCCGACCGGATACGTGCCCGCCGCTGGCCTCGGCGCGCCCGACTTCACGAGCGTCGTGGCATACGCCTGGTCTGACAGCGGCATCGACGTGCAGGCTGAGGCAGACGCGAACGGCGTACTGCGCTTCACCGGCCTCACCCCCGGCGACTACCACGTGAACGTCGGCAGCGTCTTCGGCAGCGATCTCGCTGGGGGCTCGTGGCGTGCCGGCCTGCTGCAAGAGACCGGTTTCGGTGTGGGTGGCGTTGGCGATGTGCCGCAAACCGGCGCTTCTGACGACCCGTCACTGATCACGGTCGATGCCGCCGGCACCGTCGTCAGTGCACAGCTGCGCGTGCTGCCCGTGGCGCGCGGTGTCGTGCTCGACGCTGACGCGCTGCCTCTCGCCGGAGCGACCGTCAATGATGCCGCACTCACGGCATCCGACGGCACGTTCGTCGCTCGCATCGACCCCTCCTACCCGTACGTGTGGGTCGATCCGGCAGTCGCAAGCGGTGCGCGGGCGGGTCTGTGGAAGGCCGACGACGAGACCGCCGTGCAGTGGAGCAGCGATGCCACGGCACTCACGGTCGACGACGGCGTCGTGACGCCCGCGCAGATCACGGTCCGCCTGGCCCGCGGCGCCACGATCTCGGGCACGATCACCACCCCCGACGGGCAGCCGGCCGCCGGTGTCTCGGTGTGGACAAACGGCGACGATTACGGCGACGGCGAGACCGACGCGGAGGGCCGATACACGATCGGGGGCCTCGCCTCCGGGACGTACACGTTGAGTGTCGCGAATCTCGCGCCCTACGGGATCGGCGGCTACATCGGGCTCGGCGCGGAGACGGCCGAGCGAGACAGTGCGCGCCAGGTCGTCGCCACGGAGGGCAGCGTCGTCACCGGCATCGACGCGCGACTGCGCCTCGGCGGGGCGATCGGCGGGTCGGCGGACGGACTCGCCGCAGGCTCGTCGCTCTCTGCCTCCGCGTACAACTCCGCCGAAGGCCGCTACCTGAGCACGTGGACGACCGTCGACGGCGGCGACTACCTGTTCGACAGCGCCGCGCAGGGCGACTGGGATCTCTCCTTCTACACGAGCGACAAGAGCCGCGCGGTCCTGCCCGCGTCGACGACCGTCACCGCCGGCGCCACGACGCGCCTGGACCTGACCACGGTCGCGGCGGGCACGATCAGCGGCACCATCACGGGCGCGCTCGCCGGTCAGTGGGTCGACGTGCTGCTGAGCGGAGACGAGGGCGTGATCCAGCAGACCTCGGTCTCCGCCGCTTCCGACGGCTCGGCCACCTACACCCTCACCGGACTGGCGCCCGGCACGTACACGGTGTCGGCGCGCACCTCCTCACCGACCCTGACGACGAACGCGGAGGTCGTCACGGTCACGGAAGGTGCCACGACGACCGTGCCGGCGCTCGCGTTCGACCGGTCGCAGCTCGCGACGGTGCGATTCTCCGTCACCGATGAGTCGGAAACGCCCCTGGCGGGCATCCAGCTCTCGGTCTTCTCGTCGACCACCTACACGAACGCCTCAGCCACGACCGGCTCCGACGGCATCGCCGAGATCGTGATCGGCGCGGGGGAGTACAACTACTACGTGTCGTCATCGCAATACAGCGCGGTCGGCGGCACCATCACCCTCGCCGCGGGAGCGACCCTCGACGTCCCCGTCGTGGCCACCCCCGTCTCGACCGTGCAGCTGACCGTGCACTCGGCGGGCGTGCCGGTCGCCGACCGCTATGTCGAGGTCGTCGACGACGACGGCATCGGACACGGCGGCACGACGGATGCTACGGGCACCTTCTCCTTCTGGCTGAGCCCGGGCACCTACACGACTCGCATCAACACCCGCATCGGCGAGGACTCCTCCTACAGCACCGCGATCGCGCCGCGCGCGCCGCCGTTCGTCGTCACGGAAGGCACTCAGCAGGTCACCGTCGATGTCGGCCCGATCGGCGAGCTCGACCTCACCGTCCGCGACGCGGCGGGCGACATCATCTCAGCCTCGGTGTCGCTGACCGACCAGGCGACGGGCGACCAGGCCGGATTCTGGATCGACGGGGCCTCGACCCTCTCCGGCATCCGCCCCGGCGACTATCTCATCAGCGCGCAGATCGACGGCGACACCTACTACTACCCCGGCGTCTTCGACTCCGCCGTGGCGACGCCCGTGACGATCAGCGCCGATGAGCCGCGCACCTCCATCACGATCCAGCCGGAGCCCACCGAGCTCGTGGCCTTCCACGGCACGCTCACCGATGAGCACGGGTCGCCGGTGGCGGGAGAGACCGTCCGGATCGAGGTCCGCGACGAGAACGGGTGGTCTTCTCGCAGCGTCGATGCCGTCAGCAAGACCGACGGCACCTACAGCGCGACGCTGCCGCGGTGGTCGCGCTACTCGGTCAGAGCGGCGGCGAGCACCGACTCGGTGTACGTGGGCCAGTACCTCAACGGCGCGATCGGCGGCGACGAGATCGTGCACGACTTCGTGCTCGCGGTCGGTGCCGTCCTGACCGGCACGGTCGTCGGCGGTACCGTCGCCGACCCCAGCGGAGCGACAGGTGCACAGCCGCTCGACGGCGCACTCGTGAGCAGTTGGTCTGGATACGCGGAGCGTCAGGCCGTGACCGACGCCGAAGGCCACTACACGATTCGGGGACTCACCCCCGACGCAGACCCGGGGCTCTCGTTCAGCTCGCGCGAGAGCTTCCACGTCTCGGGTGACGCTGTCGGTGTCGACGGCCAGACGACCGTGCTCGAGCTCGGGGGCATCCCTCGAGTCACCTTCGGGTTCCCCGATGGAGTCGATGGTGGCGACATCAGCGTGGGATTCTCATCGCCGGATTGGTCCACCTCTTACAGCGGGTGGGTTGACGCCGGTCATACCTGGGAGCAGTGGTCGCCGATCTCGGCGGGCACGGTGTCTGTCACCACCGGCGACGCGGAGTGGACCGCCGTACCCGGGCAGAGCTTCGAGGTCACGCCCGGCGAATACGCCGACGCCGTCGTCACCCTCGAGCGGACGGCGACCATCAGCGGCACCGTCTCAGCCGGCGGAGTCGCGCTCGCACGGGCGGGTGTGTCCGCCGACCTCGATGGCGACGGCGCCAGCGACCGCACGGTCTACACCGACAGCGACGGCACGTACCAACTGCGCGTGCCCGCGGGCGCCGCACACCTCTCGGCGCGCTTCGACGGCACCGACCTCGGCAGCGCTGACGTGACGACGGTCAGCGGCGAAACCTCGGTCGCCGACATCGACAGCGACGCGCTCGGCTGGCTGCTGCGCGTCGACTTCGTCGACGAAGCCGGGCAGCCGGCAGACGCGAGCAACACTCGCGTTGAACTGGTCGATCCGGCCACCGGCCACAGCCTCGGCAACGCGTGGCTGTACGGCTCAACCCTGCAGATCAGCGGTGCGAGCTACGGTTGGCTCGACCTCACCCACGTGCAGCTCTATCTCACGGGCGGCCAGACGTACCGCGGGGGATACCTCACCACGGGCGGCGACCTCAGCGACGACCGCAACGACGCGGCCATCATCAGCGTCGGCAGCGGCACCTACGAACGCCGCTCCGCGACACTCACCGAAGCAGCCGCACTCACCGTCACCGTTGTCGACCGGTCGGGCGCACCGCTGGCCGCCAAGCTCGTCACCGTGGGCCGTTCCCCCGTCTACACAGACGAGCTCGGCCAGGCGACGTTCGTCGGCTTGACGCCCGGCACCGCGACTGTCACCGTCAGCGCCGACGGCCAGACTGCGGCATCCACTCCGGTCGCTGTGCCGCTGACGGCGGGGCAGACGGCCCAGGCGACGGTTGCCGTCGACACCTTTGGCGTGTTCACCCTGACGGCCGTCGACGTCGATGGCGCGCCGATCGCCTATGCCGCTGTCGACCTCACGAACGGTGAGCAGACCACGAGTGTCATCACCGACGAAAACGGTGTCGTGACCCTGACAGGGCTGCCCGGCGTCACCTACACGCTCGGCGCGCACGCGTACGGCTACTTCTACACCTACTTCGGAGGCGTCGTCGACGCCGCACAGGCGACCCCGGTCACGTTCGCGCTCAACACCGAGGCATCCGGCGCCATCGTCATGCCCCGGCCCGGAACGCTCTCGATGTCGCTCGAGCTCGCCGACGCTGCGCGCGAGGGCGAGTGGGCGACCGTCGACGTGATCAACGCGGTGACCGGCGACGTCGCAGACCAGCGCAACCTGGCGCTCGTCGACGAATCGGCCACCTGGTTCGAGAGCATCGCCCCCGGCGGCTACCTCGTGCGCGTCACCTCGCCGTACTACCAGACCCGCTATCTCACCGCCGATGGGTGGACGGCCGACGCAGCCGAAGCGGATGCCCTCGTCTTCCGCGGCGACGGGGCCGATATCGCCCGCTCGATCACGCTGGCCCGGTCGTGGTCGACCAGCAGCATCACCGTTGTCGACGCACCGACCGAGGCCGTGCCCTACGGCACCGGCACTGCGCTGACCGTCCAGGTCGACGTCGACGGCGCCGGCGCCGCCGACTGGCTCGAGCTGACAGCCACCATCGGCGACAACACGATCGACGTGCAGCAGCTGCCCGGCAACGGCGGCACCACCTCCCTTGCGCTGCCCGCAGATCTCGTGCCCGGTGACTACGAGATCACGTTGACGGTCGGCGAAAGCGGTGCGGTGCGCGGCAGCACCCTCACCGTGCCGGTGAAGATTGTGCGCGGCGACGCCACCTTCACCGTCTCGACCCCCGGCGACAGCTATGTCGGCGACCCGGTCGAGGTGCACCTGGCCGCGTGGGATGCCTGGGGTGACGCGATCGTCGACGGCACCGCGGTGCTCACCGTTGACGGCGCCGAGTACACCGTGGCCTTCGACGGCGCGACCTCGGTGAACCACGTGCTGCCCGGCGTGCTCGCCGAGGGCACGCACACCCTGACCGCGCGTCTGCTCGAGACGGCGCTGACCAGCGAGGCATCTGCCGAGGCGACCATCACGGTCCGCAAGGCATCCGTCACTCTGAGCGCTCATGCCGAGACGAGCCCCGTGCGCTTCGGCGACACGGCGACCATCACCGTCGCCGTCGACGCCGGCGCGCGCGAGATCGCCGGCGAGATCATCATCCGCAACGGCGGCCACGAGCTCACCCGCGAAACGGCCACCGACCGCACGAACCTGACGATCGAGACGTCGGTGCTCGGGGCGGGCACCCACACGCTCGAGATCGAATACACCGGCCGCGACACGCTCGAGAGCTCTGCCACCACGGTCGAGCTCACCGTCGCGGGCCAGCCGACGACCACCGTGGTCGGCCCTGTCGACGACGTCGTCTACGGCACGAGCTTCGAGGTGACCGTCGACGTCACCGCGCAGATCGACGGCACACCCGAGGGTGAGGTGACCGTCACAGTGGGTGGCGTCACGGCATCGAGCACCCTCGAGAACGGTACGGCGGCCGTGCGGCTGCCGGGCACGGTCGCAGCCGGTACTCACGACATCGTCGCGATCTACGCCGGATCGAGCGGACACAACGCTTCGACCTCGGCGCCCGTCCCGGTCACCGTGACCCCGGCAGCCGCGCGCCTGGTCGTCACCCCGCCCGGCGACGGCACCTACGGCACCGAGACCACGGTCAGCGTCGGGGTGAGCTCTGCCACCGGTGCGACCGCCGCAGGGCAGGTCGCGCTGCAACTCGACGGCACCACCGTCGACGAGAAGCCGCTCTCGCGTGGCGAGGCATCGCTCACGCTGCCGGCCACCGCCGCGGTCGGCGTGCACACACTCACCGTCGTCTACTCAGGCTCGGCGAACATCAGCTCAGAGTCGTCTGCGCCGATCACCTGGCGTCAACGTACCGGCCCGCCCGTCGTCGCGCTCACGCTCGACGCGGCCAGTGTGCCGCTCGCCGAAGGCGACAGCGCCCACGTGACGGCGACCCTTGAGGCGACCGGTGACGGCACGACGGCGCTCAGCTACCGTCTCACGTGGGGCGACGGCACCGCCGAGGTCACCGGCACCTACACCGGCACGCTCGCCCTCGAGCACGACTACACGACCGCCGGGCGGTACATCGTGCGCGTCGAGGTCACGGCCGAAGATGACACCGACACCTACGTCACGGCGCGCAACGCCGCCGTCACCGTCTACCCCGACGTGCCGCTGACCGCCGTCGCCGGCGACGCGCAGCAGGCGTCGGCGGGGGAGGACGTGTGGTTCGACGCGACCGGCTCACAGCCCGCGCTCGCCATCGACCGCGTCGAATGGGACTTCGGCGACGGCCAGACCGGCGAAGGATGGCACACGAGCCACACCTACACCGAGGCCGGCGTCTACGACGCGACCCTCACCGTCGCGATCGGCACCCAGACCGCCACCGCCCAGACGCGCGTGACCGTCGTGCCGGCCGACACAAGCGGCGTCACCGTGACCGTGCGCAGCGGCGGTGCCCTGCTCTCGGGCGCCACTGCCACCTTCATCACCGCCGACGGCGCGCGCGTGCAAGCCGCCACCGATGGCACCGGCATCGCCCGCCTGCGCGGCGTGCCCGACGGCACCCAGCCGATCTACATCACGGCATCCGGCTACCTGCCCGTCGCGGGCGAGGTGCTCGTGGTCGACGGTTCCGGGTCGCTCGAGGCCACCCTCGAGTCGGGTGAGATCGCTGCCAGTACGCTCGAACATCGCCCGCTCACCTACGACGAGATCATCGAGCGGGGCATCAACCCCGACGACCCCGAGAACCAGAACATCTTCCTGGCCGAGATCCACCTCGCGATCGTCAACGACTCGACGCCCAGCTCGACGCCCAACGTCGAGCTGGTCTACGGCAGCGGCGGGGTGCGTGCGGTGCACTACGGCGGCGACGGCTGGACCTCCGGCTCGGGCGGCACCGGCTACTACAACGGCTACGCCTACACGCCCACCATCATCGAGGTGGGCGGCCACCAGGCCGTGCAGTGGATGATCATCCCCGTCAAGGGCAGCTGGCTCAAGGAGTTCTTCGAGGCCCGACTGGTTGTGCAGAACCTGGCATCCGCCCCCTTCACCTTCACCGGCGGTGTCGCCGAGCTATCGCTGCCCAACGGGCTCACGCTCGCACCGACGGCGCAGCGGCAGTCGGCCGCCGTCGCGGTCGACGACATCGCCGGCGGCGAGAGCCGCAGCATCTTCTGGACCCTGCGCGGTGACATCGAAGGCGAATACCCGCTCTCGGCGCGCTACACGGCGACCCTTGCCCCCACCGGCGACGCGATCGACGTCATCGCGCATGCCGAGAAGCCCCTGAAGGTATGGGGCGGCTCTGCGATTCGTTGGGCGGTCAAGGCCGACCCGAGCACTGAGGCGCTCGACCCGTTCCGCATCACGCTCACGATGACCAACCAGACGCCCGCCGACACCGGCGTGCCGGTGTACAACCCGACGTTCCAGATCTCCCAGGGAGCGGGCTACCTGCTCGCCCCCGAAGGTGTCGTCGCCTACACCAAGCGTGTGCCGGTGCTGCTGCCCGGTGAGAGCGTCGAGATGGACTTCTCGTTCTATTCGCTGCTGACCGGCACGGTGAACGTCGACGACCCGCGCTGGGCGCAGAGCTTCATTCTGCCCACCGGCGGCAACGTCGAGGTCGAATCCGAACCGATCACGCTGCACGAGACCCGCACCGAGGCGCTCAGCGTCGAGACCGCGTGGGTCACGCTGCCCGACTCAGACGGCGGTGGCACGGGCCTCGCGATCGCGTGGGAGACCGTGAATGGCGCCGCGTCGTACACCGTGTGGGGGCGCAACACCCTCGACGCCGCCGAACCGTGGACGGAGGTCGTCGGCGGAACGCGTGACGGTGCTCCGGATGCCCGTGTGCTCGCCGCCGACAGCGACGAGATCTTCGAGTATTACACGGTCATCTCGCACTTCGCCGACGGCAGCACCAAGCCGGCGCACCTGATCGCGCCGATCGCCGAGAAGGTCGCCCCTGTCGCGGTCGACCCCGCCGACGTCATCGACGTCTCGGACGCGTCGTCGCTCACCCTCGGTGGTGCCTGCTACGACGTGCTCATGATCGGCGTCGCCGGCTCCGACGAGCCCAACACCATCGGTGTGCCGCTCGCCCGCGTGCGCGAGGGGCTCGCCAGCTCGCTCACCGAGAACGGCGACGCGCTGCGCTCGTTCCGCGCGGTGTACCTGCAGTACCCGGCGCTGGCCGTGCCCGTCGTCGGCGCGCTCGATGTCAGTGTTCCCGAGTACTTCGGCAGCATTCAGACCGGCATCGACAACCTGAAGACCTTCCTCACCCAGCGCGCACAGCAGACCGGGTGTGAGAACGAGAAGTGGGTGCTCGCCGGCTATTCGCAGGGCGCTCTCGTCATCTCGCAGGCGCTCAACGACTGGAACGACGGCACCGCCGCACAGGTTCTGCCGCACTCGCGCGTCGGCGGCATCTACCTCGTCTCGAACCCCGCCAACTACTCCGGCAACGGCGGCACGCGGCTCGGCACGAGCGCGACGGCGACCGGCGTCACCCTCGGCGGCGACTATGACACGGTGCTCGATCTCACCGACCGCCACGTGATTCCCGCGTCGCTGCGCGACCTCACCGTGTCGCTTTGCGACCAGGATGACTTCGTGTGTGCGACGAGCGACACCGTCACACCGGTGCACATCGGACTCTTGCTCAACCCCTCGACGCGGCTCGCCGCGCTCGGTATCACGGCGGTCCAGGCGATCCACGGCATCAAGGTCCACACGACGTATCACGAGCGGTCTGACAGTGTGCTGCTCGGGATGGGCGCGACGGCGGCTGCGCGCCTGCTGACGGTGCCCGTGCCCGCCGCGTCGTCGGTTGACATCGTCGCCGCGACCGGCGACACCATCGGCATTTCGCCGATCTCGCTCAAGAAGCTCGGCGACAGCTCGACACAGCCGGGCGACGTCACCGCGCAGTGGACTCTGCCGGATGCCTGCACAAGCGCCGAGCTGCAGATCACGACGGACACCCTCAGCGCCGACCCCGCACTGAACTTCGCCGGCTCGCTCACCGGAACCGCCGGCGAGGGCTATGCGAAGTGTGCCCTCTCGGTCAGCACCTCGGTCGGCGGCAAGAAGACGGAGTTCACCGGTTCGCTGCCGGTCACGGTGCGTGCCGGCTGGGCGGCCATCGCCTCGCAGGCCCAACCGCAGCAGACCGTCAGCCCCGACTACGTACTGGAAGAGCTGCGCACGCGCGTGCTCGACAAAGACGGCAACCCCGTCGTCGGCGCCGAGGTCTACTTCAGGGTGACGGGCCCGGCCGAATTCCCCAGCGGCGGACAGGTCGTGCGCGTCGTCACCGACGCGCAGGGCTACGCCGTATCGACGACGCCGGTGCCCACCGGGGCCGGCGGCGTCGTCACGGCGACCGCTGAAGTGCCGGGCCTGCCGATCGTCGACCTCGGCGCCAAGACGCTGCAGCCGGGCCTTGTCGACGGGCTGAGCGCCGAGATCACGCCCGTGTACGACCGCCAGCGCGAGCAGACAGTCCTGGGCATCCACCTCGCCAACGACACCGACACGAGCGCGACCTTCACGATCGACAGCGACTTCGGCGGCGCCACAGTCACCGTCGGAGCCGGTCGCAGCGTCGACACGGCCGTGCTGACCGGTACCGACGTCATCACTGCGGGGGCGGTGCTTGTCACGGCCGTCACCGGTGGCGAACACAGCGGCGCCTGGATCGACTATGACGCGTACGATCCGCACACGGCATCGGTCACCGCCGAGATCGACAGCGCGACGATCGGCTACGGCGCTCGTCTTGACGTGCGCGCTCTCGTCAGCAGTGCTGCCGGGCCGGTCTCGACCGGCACCGCGACGCTCGAGATCGACGGTGCCGCCGCCGCAACCGCCACGCCCGTCGACGGCGAGGTCACCTTCACGGTGCCCGCGACGCTGGCACTTGCGACGCACGACATCCGTGTCGTCTGGGTCGACGCGGCCCGCACCGCCGAATCCGAGACGATCGAGCTGACCGTCACCCGTGCTGCGAGCACGACGACGTTGACGACGCCGACCGACCCCGTCATCGTCGGTGCGCCGGTCACGGTGAGCGTCGACATCATGGGCACGGGCGTCGCCGTCGGAGACACCGTGACGTTGATCCGTGCCGGAGATGCCCCGATCAGCGCCACGGTCGGCGCAGGCGACCTTGTCGCAGGCGGCGCACGCGTGAGCATCACGGTTCCGATCTCTGCCGTCGGCGCCTACGCGCTGACCGCTGAGTACAGCGGACCCTTCTCAGAGACCAGCACCGACACCGGAACCCTGCGCGTGCGCGCCGGCACGGCAACGGCCGCCACGATCGCTGCCGTCGCCTCGGGTGCGGCTGGCACGCTCGAGGTCACCATCACGGCAGTGACACCGGCGGCAGCGGCACCGACCGGTACCGTCACGGTGAGCGCGCCGGGGTGGAGCGAGGCACTCACCGGCGACGTCATCGACGGCGTCGCGCAGATCACGGTGCCGGCACGTCACGTCGGCGACCTCGAGCTCACGATCGCCTACAGCGGAGACGACAGTCACGCCCCGAGCACAGCGACCGTCACGAGCGTCGTGAACGCCGCGGCGAGCACCACCACGCTCGACCTGAGCCCGGCCACCGGTGCGTATGGCGTCGACCTCACCGCCACCGTCGAGGTCACCTCGACCGTCACCGTCGAGGGCTCCGTCGCGCTGTATGCGGCGGACGCCGGCGGCGCGCCCACCGGCACAGCCCTCGCGACCGGCACCGTCACCGCCGGCGCGGCGTCGCTCGCCGTTGCCCGCCCCGACGCGGGCGAGCGCCGACTGGTCGCCGTCTTCACGTCGGCCTCGGCCGAGCTCTCGTCGTCGACGAGCGCCCCCGCGCGCCTCACGCGCACGCCGCTCGCCCCAGCTCTCACCGTCGCTCTCGGCGCATCGAACGTCGGGGTCGGCACAGAGGTCACCGGAACCGTCGCCGTCACCGCCCTCGGCGCACAGCTCGATGGCACCGTCACCGCGACGCTCGGTGACACGACCGTCGCCGCGACGCCCGTCGCGGGCGGATGGCAGTTCGCGCTGCCGACCACGGGCGCCGCCATCGGGGCCAACACCGTCTCGGTCGCCTTCGTGCCGGCATCCGGCAATTACACGGGCGCGACGGGACAGACGGTTGTCACGGTCACCAAGACGACCCCGGTCGTCACCGCGACCCTGTCGGCCGCGCGCATCGCGGTCGGCGAGACCGCGACCCTGCGGGTGACCGTGGTCGGCGGAACCGGCACCGTCGAGGTCGCCGGCGCCGGCCCCGTGACCAGCCTCGCGCTCGCGGGCGACGGAGCGGCATCACTCGAAATCGGTCCGCTCGGCGCCGGCACCTACCCGATCACCGTGACGCTGCCGGCGACGGCCACGACCGAGGCATCCAGCGCCACGACCACCCTCGAGGTCTCGCTGCTGCCGGGAGCTGTGACAGCCTCGGCCTCGCCCGTGCGGTTCGGGGCGAGCCCCGCGATCGTCGAGATCGGCTTCGCGGGAGTTCCCGCCGGGGCAGATGCCCCGACGGGCACGGTGACCGTGCGAGAGGGTGAGACGGTCTTGGGCGTCGCGGCGCTCGCGTCGGGTGGTGCGCAGGTGACCCTGCCGGCACTGACCGCCCGCACGCACTCCGTCACCGTCGACTACGCAGGTGATGCGCGCTACGCCGCGTCGAGGATCGACCTCGACGTTGTGGTGACAACGGCGCCCAGCGACCTGCGCGTGGACTGGCCGGGCGCACAGACCTTCGGAGCCGTCGCGGGCGAGATCGTCGCGCATGCGACGGTCGACGGTTCAGCTGCGCCGGCGGCTGCCGTCGAGCTGCTGCTCGACGGGGCCGTCATCGACACGGCGACCCTCGCCGCGGGCTCGGCCCGCTTCGCGCTGCCGACCGAGCTTACGGTCGGTGCACACGCCCTAATCGTTCGCTACGCCGGAACCTCCGATGTCACCGGCAGCGAACGAGCCGGCAGTGTCGTCGTGAGCGCCGCAGCGACCACCGCGACCCTCACGGCGCCGACCTCGGTGGTGTTCGGGCAGAACGTGACCGTCGTGGCGACCGTGATGGCAGTGCACGCGGTGGCGCCCGGCAGCGTCACCGTCACGATCGGCGACCGAACCTTTGCCGGCACGCTCGTCGACGGTGCCGTGCGCATCGACATCGATTCGACGCTGCTCGCGGCGGGCGAGACCACGGTGCAGCTGACCTACCCGGGCAGCGACGGGTTCGCCCCGTCGACCGCGCAGGCGGGCTTCACGGTGACGCCCGCGGCCTCGCAGACGGCGGTGAACGTGCGCGCGTCGAGCGTGCCGACGGCGCTGCTCGAGCTGCAGGTCGCCGTCACCGCGGGCGGGCTGCCGGTCGGCGGCACGGTAACGGCGACTGCCGCCGGCGGCCCCGATCTGACCGGCACGCTCGTGCCCGGCAGCACCGGCGCGACGGCCGTGCTGCTCGTGCCCGAGACGATCGCCGACGGCGACTACCGGTACATGGTCATCTACCCGGGCTCGGGTGGCATCGCACCGTCGGAATCGGTCGAGGTCGAGTTCACCATCTCGCGCACGGGTGCGTCCGAGGGCATCACCGTCGGCGGAACCGACGACGAAGCCACCGCCGGAGACACCCAGACGCTCGTGATCTCGGGACTCGAGCCCGGTACCGTCATCCACGTGTACCTGCACTCCGACCCGATTTATCTCGGCAGTGCGACAGCGGATGCCGATGGCGTCGCGACCCTGCGGTTCACGATCCCGCGCACGCTCGAACCGGGCACGCACCGCATCGAGGCCCGTACGCCGGTGGGTGTGGTCTCTCGCCTCATCGAGGTCGCGCCGCTGCCCGACGACGAGGAGACCGGCGGCTCGGGTGGCACCGACGGCGGTGGCACGGGCGGCACGGACGGCGGCACGGGCGGCACCGGCGGTGGCACGGGTGGCACGGGTGGCACGGGCGGTAGCGGTGGCACGGGTGGCACGGGCGGCACGGGTGGCACGGGCGGTAGCGGTGGCTCGGGTGGCACCGACGGCGGCGGCACGGGCGGCGGCACGGGCGGCACCGGGGGCGGCACGGGCGGCACCGGCGGCGGCACGGGCGGCACGGGCGGTACGGGCGGTACGGGTGGCGCCGGTGGCACCGGTGGCACGGGCGGCACGGGCGGCACGGGCGGCACGGGTGGCACCGGCAGTACGGGTGGCGCCGATGGGTCGGGGACGACGTCGGGCTCGACCGGGTCGGGGGCGACCTCTGGTGGCTCGGGCGTTCGAGGGTCGGCATCGACCGGCACAACGGCGGGTGGGTCGTCTGCGACAGGCTCGGCGACCGATTCGTCCACCGGCACACCGACCGAATCGTCCACCGAGGAACCGACCGATTCGGCCACCGAGGAACCGACCGACGAATCCGCTGCCGGATCCGACGCGACGCCGGTCCCTGAGGCTCAGGCTGAGGATGCCGGGTCACCGGTGGTCATCTGGCTGACCGTCGGTGCGATGGTCGTCCTGCTCATCGCCGCAGCCGTCGTGTTCTGGGCGCGCCGCCGCAGGAGCGTCGGTGTCTGAGCGGCGGCGCCGGGCGGGGCGCGCACTCATCGGCGCCGCCCTCGCGGTGCTCGCGCTCGCTCTGACCGCCTGCGGGGCCGCCGAGCCCGCCGTCGCCGAGCAGCGCGTGCTCGTCATCACCGACGAACGCGGCGGCGACGCGGGGTCGGCCTGGTATGACCTCGTGCGGCGCGAGCCGGGGCTGCAGGCGCAGATAGACGCAGTCGCCGGCAGCGGATACCTGACCGCCTCGCCCTCATCGGTGGCCGATCGCGCCGCCGCCGCCGGCGGCCAGTTCGACGCCGTCGTGCTCGCTCTTGGCGGCAACGACGTCACCACCACACTGCCGACAGAAGTGCGCGAAGCGCTCGTGCGCGATGCGATGAGTGCGTCCGCGCGCTACGCGCCACGCGTCATCGTCCTGCCGCCGTTCGGAGTCACCGCTGCTGATCTGGACGCGTGGGATGAGACGCTGCGCACGGCCGCAACGCAGACCGGCGCGACCTTCACCCCGATCGACCTCCCCGCAGGGAGTGAGGCCGCAGCACAGGCATCCGCGATCGCAGCCGCCGTGGTGCTGGCCGTGCGCGCCCCGTAACGATGTGGCCGCGGTTTCACCTACGACTTTCGTCGTAAACCAAAAGGCGCAAAGCGCTAGGGTGAGAGGTGCCGCGAAGATTCGGACGAGACTCGAGAGGTCCACGAATGGGCAGCGTGTCCTGGGGCAGGGTGGTTCTTCCGCACGTGTCGACTGTGGTCGACGCGTGGTGGCACGCGCTCGGAAGCGGACGATTCTTCACCTGGTGGAGCGCGCTTGTGTCGTTCATCATCATGGGACTGCTCGTCGTGCCCGACTACGGTGGCACGACTCTGCTGTCCTACGCAGATGCCGCCATCGTGTCGGTGCTTGGCTGGGTGCTGCTGGCCATCCCTTTCCTCGGCGTCGCCGGTCTTGAACGGCGCCTGCACTCGCACGGCGCGCGCGCGGCGATCGTGCTCGCCGCGCTCGTCGCGGTCTCGGCAGCACGCCCTCTGGTGAACCAGTCGCTCAGCATGTGGCTCTTCGACGAGACCACGATCGGCGCCTGGCCGGTGCGCTTCGCCACCAATCTCGGCATCGCTCTCGTGGGCTTCTCCTTCGTCGCCGTTGCCACCACGCAGTACTACGAAGATCGGCAGACCACGCAATGGCTCGCGATCGCGCTTGCCCGTATGGATGCCACGAGACACCGCGCCGCGCTCTACGAGGCAGGCGCGCGGCGCGCGATCGAACACACGGTCGGCGGACTGCGGGCACAGCGCGACGTGCTGCTGCGCGGCGAGCTCACCTTCGAAGCCGTGCGCGCCTACGCCGAGCTCGTGCGTGCCGCCAGCCACCAGCTGGGCGACATGGCGACGACGAGCCTCGCCACCGAGCCCTCGACGCAACCCGTCGTCGCGGCATCCATTGCGCCGGCACACAAACCCCTGCTCGAACGGCTCTCGCCCACGCCCGTCTTCTGCGTCGGCCTCATCTACGTCGTCATGTGCGCCCCATTCGGCTTCGCCGCCGGTGGCACGGTGCTGGTGCTCGCCATGTTCGCCGTCATGCTGCCGCTGGACGCCCTCGTGGGAGTGATCCTGCGCGCGAGCATGCGTCGCATCACCGGGGCGACCGGCGGGCTCATCTTCATCGGCGTCTGGACCTTGGCCGGCATGGCGGCGGTTGTCGCAGGTGACGTGCTCATCCCGGGCCTCGGGATTCTGGGGCTCGTCCCCTCCCTTGCACTGCCGGCCGCAGCGATCATCATCAGCGCCACGATTGACGCCCACCGCAGCGCCTCCCGCGCCGAGGCCCGGGCGACGGCAACACTGGCGCGCAACGCGCTCGCGCTCGCCGAGCGAGCCCGCACCGTGCGCTCACCACTCGAGGCAGCGATCGGTGTGCTGCACGGAGGCGTGCAGGGTCGCTGCGTCATCTTCGCCGCACGCGTCGACGAGCCCGGCGCCACCCCCGCCGACATCGCCCGCTTCCGCACCGAAACCGACGCCGCCTTCGACGAGATCATCGGGCTGCGGCCCGTGCCCGCGCCAGGCGACCTCGAGGGGCTGCTCGCCGTCTGGCGCGACGTTGTCGACGTCGCGTCCCACTTCGCGAGCGAGGTGCGCCCCATGCTCGACGACGCAGTCACGCAACACCACGTCTGCGACATCGTCAACGAAGGCCTCGTCAACGCCGTCAAGCACGGGGGAGCGCGCCACGTACAGGTCGGACTCGATACGACCAGCGACGGCAACCTGCGCGTGCGCGTCACATCTCCGGGAGTGCTCGCACACGCGGCATCCGTTGGCGGGCGCGGCATCGCCGCCCTGCCCGGTGCGGCACACCTCTCTCAGCGTGGTGCGAACGTCGTGCTGGAGGTGGTGTTGCCCACCGCCGACTCCGTGAAATCGGCGACATCTGTTGGCCTTGCGGACCCGCTACAATCGGGTCACTTCGTCGCTCGCTGACGCGCGGCACCCCCCCGACCCACTCCGGAGACGCGACGAATCATGTCTGTGCGCTACAAGGCTGTCATTCCCGCCGCTGGACTCGGCACCCGCTTCCTTCCCGCCACGAAGGCGATGCCGAAGGAGATGCTGCCCGTTGTCGACAAGCCTGCCATCCAGTACGTCGTCGAAGAAGCCGTTGCCGCCGGCATCCGCGACGTGCTCATGATCGTCGGGCGCAACAAGAACAACATCGCCAACCACTTCGACTCGGTACCCGAGCTCGAGACGGCCCTCACCACGAAGGGCGACCACGCCAAGCTCGGCACGGTCGCGCACTCGTCGAAGCTCGCCGACATCCACCTCGTTCGCCAGGGCGAGCCGCGGGGCCTCGGTCACGCCGTGCACCGTGCGAAGTCGTTCGTCGGCGATCACTCGTTCGTCGTGATGCTGGGGGACGACCTCATCGATGAGCGCGACCCCCTGGTGCCGACGATGCTCGCCGTCCACGAGCGCACCGGCGCCGCCGTCGTCGCGCTCATGGAGGTCGACCCCGAGCACGTGCACATGTACGGTGTCGCCACGATCGCCGGCCAAGAAGAGGACGGGTCGGTGCGGATCGTCGACCTCGTCGAGAAGCCCGCGCGAGACGATGCCCCGTCGAACCTGGCGGTCATCGGTCGCTACGTGCTCTCGCCAACCGTCTTCGAGGTGCTCGAACGCACGCAGCCCGGCAAGGGCAACGAGATCCAGTTGACCGACGCGCTGCGTGAACTGGCGGCCGATCCCGCCGGTGCGGGTGTCTACGGCGTCGTGTTCTCGGGCCGGCGCTACGACACCGGCGACCGCGTCGACTACATCAAGGCGATCCTGCAGCTCGGGGTCGACCGCGAAGACCTCGGCCCGGAACTGCGTCCCTGGCTCAAGGAATTCGCAGCCGGGCTGTGATGAGCACAGGAACGTGTGAACCCCCGGGCGCAGTTCGGGGGGCGCGCATGCCGGGGGTTCACACCCTCTACTCCTGCGGGCCGTAGCCGCCACAGTGACAAGCCGGGGAGCGAATGTCGAGAGGGCTGGTGTTTCACCCTCAGCATAATGGCGGGGCCGCCAAAAAAGGAAGTTTTCCGGCACAACTATTAACGCCAACTTTTGCGTCGTGTGAATCCTCTCAGACCCGGGGCCCACCTGGGGTTTTGATGAGAGGGTTCTCATGAAACTCGATCGAGGCGCCGGAAATCTTGGCTTCGCAGCGGAGATGTTTGGCATTGGCATCCATGTGTCGTAGACTCGTTCTTTGGTGTCGGCTCCGCTGATCCGGCACCGCGAACGTGAGCCCTCCACTGGCGTGTTTCCGTCGGCCCCTCGACTAACTCGGGGTCAGCTGCGCGAAACCACCCCGGAGCGGGATTCACGAACCTCTCCGTTCGATTCAAGAAAGCAGCACTACTGTGACGCGCACCTACACCCCCAAGGCCGGTGAAGTGACCCGCGAGTGGGTCGTCATCGACGCGACTGACGTCGTCCTCGGACGCCTCGCCTCGCACGCCGCCGCGATCCTCCGCGGCAAGCACAAGCCCACCTTCGCGAACCACATCGACACCGGTGACTTCGTGATCGTCATCAACGCCGACAAGGTCGCGCTGACGGGCCAGAAGCTCCAGAAGAAGATGGCCTACCGCCACTCCGGTTACCCGGGCGGCCTCACGGCGACCTCGTACGCCGAGCTGCTCGAGAAGCACCCGACGCGCGCCGTCGAGAAGGCGATCCGCGGCATGCTCCCCAAGAACAGCCTGGGTCGCCAGCAGCTGTCGAAGCTGAAGGTCTACGTCGGGTCTGAGCACCCGCACGCTGCCCAGCAGCCCACCCCTTACACCTTCGACCAGGTCGCCCAGTAAGCGCCGCCGAGACCTCCAAGGAACAGACAATGGCGAACATCGCTGACTCCATCGAAGAGACCCCCGAGTCCTACACCACCGAGAGCTCGGCCGCCCCGGCCGTCGCGGCGCCCCGCCCCGTGCTCTCCGTCCCCGGCTCGGCCGTGGGTCGTCGCAAGCAGGCCATCGCCCGCGTGCGCCTGATCCCGGGCTCGGGCACCATCACGGTCAACGGCCGCGAGTTCGAGGACTACTTCCCGAACAAGCTGCACCAGCAGCTCATCACCGACCCGTTCACGCTGCTCGACCTCGTCGGCGCGTACGACGTGATCGTCCGCATCTCGGGCGGTGGCCCCTCGGGTCAGGCCGGCGCGCTGCGCCTCGGCATCGCCCGTGCGCTCAACGAGATCGACGCCGAGAACAACCGCCCGGCCCTCAAGAAGGCCGGCTTCCTCTCGCGTGACGCCCGCGTCATCGAGCGCAAGAAGGCCGGTCTCAAGAAGGCCCGCAAGGCTCCTCAGTACTCGAAGCGTTAAGCACCTTTCATGGCGCTGTTCGGTACGGACGGTGTGCGGGGGCTGGCAAACGGCACCCTCACCGCTGAACTGGCGCTCACCCTGGCCCAGGCGACTGCTGTCGTCCTGGGCCAGGGGCGTATCGCCACCGCGCGCAAGGCGGCGGGCAAGCGCCTGACCGCCGTCATCGCGCGCGACCCGCGCATCTCGGGGCAGTTCCTCTCTGCCGCGGTCGAAGCCGGGCTCGCGTCATCGGGCGTCGACGTGCTCGACGCCGGTACGCTGCCGACGCCCGCGGCGGCGTTCCTCATCGGCGACATCGACGCCGACTTCGGCGTCATGATCTCGGCATCCCACAACCCCGCCCCCGATAACGGCATCAAGATCTTCGCGCGCGGCGGCGTCAAGCTGCCCGACGTCGTCGAGCAGCGCATCGAAGAGGCGATGGCAGGGCCGAAGCTGCAGCCCACCGGCGGCGACGTGGGCCGGGTCACGCGGTTTTCGGATGCCGAGGATCGCTACGTCATGCACCTGCTGGCATCCCTGCCACATCGCCTCGACGGACTGCACGTCGTCGTCGACTGCGCGCATGGCGCGGCATCCGGCGTGTCGCCGGAGACGTTCCGCAACGCGGGCGCCAAGGTGACCGTCATCGGTGCCGATCCGGATGGGATCAACATCAACGACGGTGTCGGGTCGACGCACCTCTCCCTGTTGGCAGCTGAGGTCGTGCGCACCGGCGCCGACCTCGGCATCGCGCACGACGGCGACGCCGACCGCTGCCTCGCGGTCGACGCGTCGGGGGCGGTGATCGACGGCGACCAGATCATGGCGATCCTCGCGGTGTCGATGAAGCAGCGCGGCGTGCTGCGAGGCGACACGCTGGTGGCGACGGTCATGAGCAACCTCGGTCTGCACCGCGCGATGGCAGAGCACGGGATCACGGTCGAGACGACCGCCGTCGGCGACCGATACGTGCTCGAGCGCATGAACGAGGGCGGCTTCAGCCTCGGCGGCGAGCAGAGCGGTCACGTCATCATGAGCCGCTTCGCAACGACCGGCGATGGCGTGCTGACCGGGTTGCACCTAGCGGCCGAGATGGCCCGGACGGGGCGGTCGCTCGCTTCGCTGGCATCTGTGATGACGGTGTTCCCGCAGGTGCTCGTGAACGTGCGCGGCGTGGAGCGCACGCGCGCAACCGACCCCGATGTCGTCGACGCGGTGTCGCTGGCCTCGGAGGCCCTCGGCGACTCGGGCCGCGTGCTGCTGCGCCCGTCGGGCACCGAGCCGATGGTGCGGGTCATGGTCGAAGCGGCGTCGCCGGAGGATGCCCAGCGCATCGCCGACGAGCTGGCCGACGTCGTCCGGGGGTAGCGCGACGGGTCTCGCCCCGCGCTTGCGCTTGCTGCTTGCCGCTTGCGCTGGTTTGCCGCTTGCGCTGGTTTGCCGCTTGCGCTGGTTTGCCGCTTGCGCTTGCCGCGTGCGCGAGCTTGCCCCGGTTTGCGCGAGCTTGCCCTGGGTTGCGCGAGTTTGCCCTGCCCCGCGCGAGCTTGCCCTGGGTTGCGCGAGATTGCCCTGGGTTGCGCGAGTTTGCCCTGCCCCGCGCGAGCTTGCCCTAGGTTGCGCGAGTTTGCCCTGGGTTGCGCGAGCTTGCCCTGGGTTGCGCGAGCTTGCCCTGGGTTGCGCGAGTGTCATGTCTCAGGACATCGGTGACGAATCTGTATCAGGACATCGGTGACACGTGGGTGGTCGTTGGTGGTGACACTTCTCGGGCTTATCTGTGAGGGATGAGTCGTGTTGAGCCTGTCGATCCCCGTGTCCGTCTCGCGATCGCGCAGTGGCCACCAGACGCGCCGCGTGGGGCGGTGACCACGTTCTGCGCGGAGCACTCGATCTCACGGAAGACGTTCTACGCGATCCGGAAACGTGCTCTCGTCGACGGGCAGGCGGCGGCGCTCGAGCCGCGTTCTCGCCGGCCGAAGTCGAGCCCGAGCACGATCGCCGACGAGGTGAAGCAGCAGGCAGTCGCGGTGCGGGCTGCTCTGGAGTCGTCAGGGTTGGATCATGGGCCGATCAGCGTGCACGACAAGATGCAGGCGCTGGGGATGACGCCGGTGCCGTCGATCGCCGCGCTGGCGCGGATCTTCCGCGCCAGCGGGGTCGCCCGCGCGGAACCGCGGAAGAAGCCGCGGGCCGCGTACCGCCGATTCGTGTATCCGGCGCCGAACGCGTGCTGGCAACTGGACGCGACCGAGTATGTCATCGCCGGCGGCCGCAAGTGCGTGATCTTCCAGCTCATCGATGACCACTCTCGCTACGCCGTCGCCTCCCACGCCGCGACCGGCGAGACCTCCCGCGACGCGATCCGCGTTGTGAAGAAGGCAATCAAACGTCACGGCGTGCCACAACGGCTGCTCTCGGACAACGGCATGGCGTTGAACCCGTCGCGGCGCGGGATCGTCGGCCAGCTCGTTGAGTACGTCACCCGGCTCGGTGTTGAGCCGATCACCGGGAAACCCTACAAGCCGACCACGCAGGGCAAGAACGAGAGGTTCCATCAGACGCTGTTCCGCTGGCTCGACAAACAGCCCTTCGCTGCGAACCTCCGTGAGCTGCAAACACAGATCGACGCATTCGATCACATCTACAACACGGAGCGCCCGCACCAGGCACTGCCCGGTCGGATCACCCCGCAGGCCGCGTGGGACGCGACACCGAAGGCTGAACCGCCCCGCCCGAAGCCGGTGCCGCCACGGAAACGGGACGACCCGGCACCACCCGCGCCGTCGCGGAACGGCCGCGTGCTCGACGGGATCCGCGTCGCAACGATCCGCCCCAACGGCTCGATCAGAGCCCGCAGCGTCAACTTCCACATCAGCCACGCTCTGCGCGGGCAAGACGTGTTCCTGATCTACGAGACCGCCACGCTCACGGTCTTCAACGACCGCGGCACGCTCATCATCGAGCACAACTGGCCACCACCCGGCGTGAAGTACGTCGGCAACGGCAAGTCCCGAGGCTCCAGAGGAAGAGAACTGTCACCCATGTCCTGAGACATGAAGTGTCACCGATGTCCTGAGGCAGAACCGTCACCCATGTCCTGAGACATCACACTCGGGTGGGGGAGGGCAAGCTCGCGTGGGGGAGGGCAAACTCGCGTGGGGGAGGGCAAGCTCGGGGCGCGGTCGGGGTCAGGCGGGGCCGGTCCAGCTCATCGACTCGATGTAGCGCAGCAGCACGCCCTCGCGCAGCGCCCAGGGGCTGACTTCCAGGGCATCCGCCTTGAGCATCTTCATCGCCGTGTGCAGCACGACCGCTCCCGCGACGATCTGGAACGTGCGATCCGCCGTGATGCCGGGCAGCTCTTGCCGGGCGGATGCCGGCAGCTTGGCCAGGCGCGGAATCCACGAGCCGAGCGCGTCGCGCGGCAGGAGCAGCCGTTCGTTGCCCGGCCACGACGGCATGGGTGAGCCGGCGAGCTTCGCGAGCGAGCGGATCGCCTTCGACGAGCCCACGATGTGATCGGGCTTCGGCATCGACCCCAGGGCCGTCGCCGCCGGCGCGATTACCTTTTCGGCGTGCGCGCGCAACTGCTCCACGGCATCCATGCCCGGCGGGTCGTTCGGCAGGAACTGCACCGTCATCCGGCCCGCGCCGAGCGGCACCGACGCGGCTGCTTCGGGCAGCTCGTCGGCTCCGGATGCCAGTTCCAGCGACCCGCCGCCGATGTCGAACAGCAGGATCTGACCCGCCGACCAGCCGAACCAGCGGCGCACCGCGAGGAACGTGTAGCGGGCCTCGGTCTCGCCGCCGAGCACCTGCAGCTCCTGGCCGAGGGCCTCTTCGATGCGCGCGATGACGGCCTTGCCGTTGCGCGCGTCGCGGACGGCGCTCGTCGCGGTCGCGAGCAATTCGGCGACGTTCTCGACGGCGGCGATCTCGCGCGCCTCGGCGACCGCGGCGACGAGCGCCGCGACGCCCTCTTCGCTGATCGAGCCGTCCGGTTCGAGGTAGCGCATGAGGCGCAGCACTGTGCGTTTGCTCGTGGTTGCGAGCGGCCTGCCGCCGGGGATGACATCGGCGATCAACAGGTGGACGGTGTTCGAGCCGATGTCGAGAACTCCCAAACGCATGCGAACAGCGTACTGGTGGCGCATAACTCAGGCAGATCACCGCCCTGCGGCGCCGAATCGCCGCCGTGACGCGATTCTGCCTGAGTCATGCGCCTGGCGCCGGCCGGTAACACGCGCCCGCGCCCGCGCCGCCGCCTGGTGGTAACCTGCGCCGCCGCACCGCCGCACCGCCGCACCGCCGCACCGCCGCCTGGCGGTAACCCGCGCCGCCGCCAACCTGCGCCCGCCGCACCGCCGCACCGCCGCCTGCCGATAAAGTAGGCGCAATGTCCATCGATGACGTGAGCACCGAAGTCTCCTCGCTGTACCGCGAGGTCGGTCGCGCGGAGTGGGCGGCGCTGGCCGCAGGCATCCCGAACCCGCTCACCGAGACCGAGGTCATCCAGTTGCGCGGCATCGGTGACCGGCTCAACCTCACCGAAGTGCGCGAGGTCTATCTGCCGCTCAGTCGGCTGTTGTCGACCTATGCCGAGAACACGAAGCGGCTCGGCGCCGAGACGGCGGCGTTTCTGCGCGAACCCGACACGACGACGCCGTTCGTCGTCGGCGTCGCAGGGTCGGTCGCCGTCGGCAAGTCGACCATCGCGCGCCTGCTGCGCGAGCTGATGAGTCGCTGGCCGGGGACTCCGCGCGTCGAGCTCGTCACCACGGACGGCTTCCTCTACTCAAATGAAGAGCTCGAGCGCCGCGGCATCATGCACCGCAAGGGTTTTCCCGAGTCCTACGACCGGCGCGCGCTCGTGCGGTTCCTCACCGACGTGAAGTCAGGCGCCGCCGAAGTGCGGGCGCCGTTCTACTCACACGTGCGGTACGACATCATGCCGGACGCCCACGTCACCGTGCGCCGGCCCGACGTCGTCATCGTCGAGGGCCTCAATGTGCTGTCGCCGCCGCCGACGCCCAATGACGTCGCCGTCAGCGACCTGTTCGACTTCTCGATCTATGTGGATGCCGATGAGTCCGAGATCGCGAAGTGGTACGTCGACCGGTTCCTCGCGCTGCGGCAGGGAGCGTTCAGCAACCCGAACTCGTTCTTCAAGGTCTTCGCCGAACTGTCCGACGACGAGGCGGTGACCACCGCCCTCGGCTACTGGAACGACATCAACCTGCCCAACCTGCGCGAGAACGTCGCGCCCACTCAGCACCGCGCGACGCTCGTCTTGCGCAAGGCCGCCGACCACGCCGTCGAATCGGTGCGGTTGCGCAAGCTGTAGCCCGCCGCGGCGTTCCGCTGGTCCGCCAGGCCGGCCGCGGCGGACGCGGCGGCCCGGGGGCCCCGGCGGCGCCGCCGCGGGGTGGAGCGGGTGCGACCGCAACAACTCAGGAGTCCTGCGCGCTCTCGAGCCGTGCGAGCTCTGTTTCGGCGGTTTCGGGGGTGGTTCTCCTGAGTTGTTGCGGGGCCCGTGGCGCGATGAGCGTCCGGGATCGTCCGGGATCGCATTGATCTGCGCCGAACGCGCTGAAGTTCAGTGAAGCTCCTAACCGGGCCTCCCGAGTGCGGCCCGTTTTGCGTGCTCTTCAGAATGAAAGTGAATCGTGACTGATCTCGACCTTGAGTCCTTCGGCTATCTGCTGCACGTCGCCCACGGCGAAGGTCGACAGCCGTGGCCCGTCTATCACCTTTCGAGTGACGAGGGTGCGCACGGCTTCTCACTGGAGCTCGACCGCGGCGCTCTGAATGTCGTCTCCACCCCGGACGACGGCGGGCGGGACGCGCTGTTGTGGTGGTCGCAGCTCGTGGTGGATGGACACCAGAGCGAGGCGGCAGCGTCGATCGTGAGCGCCGAGGCGGAGCATGACTGGCTGATCGGTCGCTTCCACCTGGACGTGACCGAAGCCCCGGGCCTGGCACGCCTCACCTATCGGGCCGTGATCCCTCTGTGGACACTCAGCGATGCGGGGTTCCTCGACGCGGTTCTCATGGAGGCGCAACGCCTCGACGAGGTTCTCACACTCTGGGACGAGTTCGTGCAGATGCGCGAACGCAGCGATGCCTCCCTGATCGCGTTCGAGGCCGACTGGCCCGCCGCGTTGACCGCGCTTGCCGATGATCAGACCTCCGTGTCCATGCTGGGCATCCTCTTCCAACGCTTCGAGGAGAACAGCGTGCATGAGCACGTTTTCTTCCACCCGAATGCCGACCAGGCTCTTCGAGAACGCGTCGTCGCGTCATGGGAAGCGGCCGCCGCGCAGGATGCCCCGCAGCCGTACGGCGATCCGGCCGCACCCTCCGACTCGTTTGCGCCGCAGCGTGCGCAGTCGCTCGCGTTTCTCAAGTGCGACGCGGCGAGGTAGACGCATGGGTGTTCCCACTCGCACCTGGCTTCGTTCCTGGTGGTGGGTGCTGGTCATCGGCGTCATCCTGGCCGGCATCTTCGTGTTGTCGCTCGTGCTCGTACTCCGCGCCGCGAGCGGGGTGGATGCCCAGCCGCACTGGGCATCGTTGACCGGGCCGATCGGCGACACATTCGGCGGCGTCTTGGGCCCCATCCTGAGCACGGCGGCACTGGTGACGACGGCATATCTCGCCGTCTGGCAGCCCCGGAAGGAGCGTGCGGAGGAACGCGCTGCAGAGGTGGTTGCGTGGATCGCGGACACAGCCGACCGCCGACACCGTGGGGTCGTGATCTCGAACACATCGGGTTCCGTCGCCGAGCAGGTGTACATCGAGGTCGTTCGGTCGGGCGCGGCACAACCGCTGCGCGACCTGGAAGAGACGGTGCCGCCCGGCACGTGGTTCGTGCCGTTCCTGATGACGCGCGGCAAGGAGGCACAGGAGGGCTGGAAACTGCCTGTCGCCGTCGACACATCCGACGGGATGACCGTGCGGTTGAACCAGCAGGCTTCCGAGTGGAGTCCCCTCCTCGAGACCTTCACGCTTCGCCCGCACCTGCCGGAGTCGGAGAACGGCGTACCGCTGCCGCACGAGACACTCGGAGCGTTCTCGTACCGGCTACACGGCATGGGATGGACCCGCAGCGACGACGGTCGTATCAGCGCCGAAAGGCTCACCGCGCAGGCCAAGAACGACCGCGAGGCCGTCAGATACACCCACCGCGAATCGGCGCAGGTCGCCGGCGCATCCGGCCGCGTCACAGCCGCGATTGAGGAGCTTGTGCGCCACACCATCGACGCCGTCTGCATTCCATCTGCCGAGGATGCCTTCGAACTCGCCAAGACCGAGGCGCAGCCCGTGGACCCGGTGGTCCTTCCCGGAGCGAGGTCTGTCGAGCACAACATCGGCAGGGGTAACTCGATGGTGTTCCACCTGGGCACGGCAGGGCGGACCGTCCGCATCCTGGGGAATGCTCAGCAGGGAGAACAGGGGCATTACCCCGCCGAGATCAACGTCCTCGACGGCGGCGGGAAGAAGGAGTCCGCGCTGTCCAAGAGCGCGATGGAGGCGGGTAAGGAGGCACTCCGTGTGGGTCGTCTCAACGGCACTGACGCCAGCTTCTGGCTCGGCTCTGCCGCCGGCCAGATCAAGTGGCTACTCGTCCTGCGCGCTGTCGTCGCCGCCGCTGCGCAGCCAGAGCGCGCGCAGCCCGAACAGATAATCCCGCCCGAGACCTTGGATGCCGAGGCATCCTCGAAAGGACCCGCTCATGCCTCGTGAACGTGTGAATGCCCTCGCCGATGAACTCATCGTGCTCCTCCAAGATTCCGACGTACGGGGCCGGGCCCTGCCGCCGGCGAGTTTCTGGAGCATCGTCCACTATGGCGAGGGAAGCTACGAGAACCGCTACAACCGCGTCGTGCGCTGGCTGCTTGACCCGACCGAGAACCACGGGCTCGGCGCGGCCGTCGCCAATGCGCTGATCGCCAATGCAGGAGACACCGACGTCGAGGTGGGCACGCGCCGCGTACGCTCCCACGTCGAGACGCCGGTGCCCGGCATGACGACCGGAGCCGGACCCCTCCTCAAGGGCAGAATCGATGTCTCGCTCCTCGATCACGCGAACAAGATCGTCATCACGGTCGAGAGCAAGCTGAGTTCGAGCGCGCACGACGAGCAGCTCGCCCGTTACCGTGCGCACGTGGAGGCTGAGCGTCGGGGGTGGCGGCAGTATTTCGTCTTCCTCACCGAGCTCGACGAGCAGGCCGACGACGAAGGCTGGGGCGAGCTCACTTACGCGGAGTTCGCCGATCTGCTGCGCGAGATCCTTGACCGCCAGGAGGTCTCCGCGGCCGTCTCCACCCTCATCCAGGACTTCATCGCCGACATCGCGCGTCGCGCGCAGGGCCCGAGCGATGCGAAGGTCGCTGCCCTGTACTTCGACGACCACGACCAGCCGCAACCGACCCATAACCGCTTTGCGGATCTGCTGGTCTCGGTCGCATCGGAGATCGAACCCGACGAGCAGAAGCGAGCGGGTAGCAAGATCGAGCGTCTCGGCGCCTACCTGGGGACGAGGGGCGTGAGCGTCGACGCGCTGCCCTCAGAGCAGATCTTCGACCTGCTCTGGACGAAGCTCGCGGCGGCTTTCGGACCGTCGTTCTCGGCGAGCGACCTCACCCGCCTGCTGTCCTATGTGCTCGATCACGCACCGCAGGCGCGCACGCAGGATCAGAGCATCAAGCCGGGCGTCAGGGACTTCTTTGCCCGGTACTTCACTCTGCTCACCGGCGCCGAAGTTCCTCGCGACCGCGGGTCGGTCCCGGTGCTCACCGAGCACAGCGCTGACGGTTACCTGCGCTCTGTTCAACTTAACCGCGGGGGGCGAGGCTTGACCTTCAACGTCGGCGACGCGCGACCGTTCCGCATCTCCGGCCCGGATCCCGACAGCTTCCCGTGGTGGGTGGCACACATCGACCCTGGCACGAACAAGCAGTGCGCGATCATCGGGCGCAAGATCACGAAGCGGCCGCTTGCCGAGTGGCACGAGCGTGACCTCCACGACGCCATCGTCGCTGGTTTGGGCGCCGACGAGGTCTGCGCTTGCGGAGCGGCGATCGTCAGAGTGGGGTAGCGCGCCCCGGGGGCGGGGGCGGGGGCGGCTGGGGGCCGTGGGGCGGTGCCGCGGGGTGTGGCGGCGACCGCCGTGGGGCGGCCGGTGGGCGTAGGGCGGTGCGGTGGGGTGTGGCGGCGGTCGTCGTGAGGGGGCGGCCGGGGGGGCGTGGGGCGGTGCCGGGACCGGGGTCCGGCGGCGGCGCCCGCCGCAATAACTCAGGAGTTCTGTGTGGTGACGACTGGTTTGAGCCCGGTCTTGGCGGGTTCGGGGGTGGTTCTCCTGAGTTGTTGCGGTGGCGCGGCGGTGCCGGTGTTGTGACCGGTCTGGTGCGCCGCCGGCGCAGACTCCTTCTCGAGCAGCGTCACTGAGGCATCAGGGTAGCGCCGCAACAGCTCACGAGCGACAGTCGCGCCGACGATGCCCGTGCCGACGACGCCGCACGACGCGTTCATGCGGGAGAGCGCAAGCGCAGGCGCTCGCCGTCGACGACGTAGCGCTCGCCCGTGTCGGGGCAGACCCACTCGGTGGCATGGCCGTCCGAGTTACCGTCGGCATCTGCCGTCAGCGGCCGCCCGGTGCGCCCGACCCAGCCGATGCGCTTGGCGGGCACGCCGGCGACGAGAGCGTGCGCGGGCACGTCTTTCGTGACAACAGCGCCTGCGGCGACCAGCGCCCACTCTCCGATGGTCACCGGCGCGATGCACACGGCACGCGCGCCGATCGACGCGCCGCGCTCGACCGTCACCCCCACGGCGTGCCAGTCGTCGGCACCCTTGAGTGACCCGTCGGGGTTCGCCGCGCGGGGGAACTCGTCGTTTGTGAACACGACCGCTGGCCCGATGAACACGCCGTCGCCGACGACGGCCGGTTCATACACGAGCGCGTAGTTCTGCACTTTGCAGGCGTCGCCGAGCGTCACTCCCGGGCCGATGTAGGCGCCGCGGCCGATGTTGCAGTCGGCGCCCAGGACTGCGCCGGTGCGTACCTGCGCCAAATGCCACACGCGAGTGCGATCACCGAGAGTCACCCCCTCGTCGATGTCGGCCGACGGTTGGACGACAGCAGTGTCGCTGATCATGGCATCCTTCTCCCCAGTTCGGTGCCGGGCGAGCGCACTCGTCACTCTCGCAGAGTATGGTGCCAGGCGGCCCGCTGTGACAATATTGCCGCAGGGAATCCGTCGCTGTGTTGCGGGGAAGCGCACGGCCGCTGGGGAGCGGTTGCGGACGGACGCCCGAGACCCGCCGGGGACGCAGGTCGTTGGGGAGCACAATGGGGAAGCCTTGGGGATTCATGCGCGGAAAAGCTGCAGCGCGCGGTGCGTCTGGCGCCGCACCGGCCGACGACCGACAAGGTGTTGCGGAATACCTGCTGCAGCACGGCGCAGACGGCGCCACTGCGTTATCAGCGGGCACCGCGCAACGAACGTATGCGCAGCTGCGCGATGACGTCGCAACGCTTTCTCGTGCGCTGATCGCGGCTGAATGGGAGCCCCGAACGCCCGTTGCCATCATGGCGCCGAACGGTGCGTTCTGGGCGGCCGCGTACCTCGCGATCATGCACGCTGGGCACGTCGCCGTGCCGCTGCCGACAACGTTGCCGGTCGATGAGGCGCTCGCACGCGTGCGCTGGGTGGGCGCCGCCGGCATGTTCCTCGGAGGCAGGGCGATCGAGTCGGTCGGGCCCGCCGCGAGCGCAGACGTTGACATCTTCACCGAGACGACGCGCGACAGTGCACGCGTGCCGTGGGTGGACCGCCCACGGCCCCGCATCGACCTCGATGACGACGCCGCGTACCTCTTCACCTCCGGAACCACCGGCACGCCGCGGGCGGTGCGCCTCACGCACCGCAACATCATCGCGAACACCGAGTCGATCCTCGGATACCTGCACGTGAGCCACTCCGACCGGGCGCTGGTCGTTCTGCCGTACACGTATGTGTTCGGCGCCTCCGTTCTGCACACTCATCTGCGGGTCGGCGCCACGCTCGTCGAGCAGACGACCACCGCCTACCCCGAGACGACCGTGAATCTGCTCGAGTCGGAGAAGTGCACCGTGTTCGCCGCGGTGCCGTCGATCTTCCATGGGCTTCTGCGCAACAGCTCATTCACCCGCCGGCGACTACCGCATCTTCGAATCATCCAGCAGGCGGGCGGTCGACTTCCGCCGGCCTTGCTGCGAGAGCTGCTTGCCGCGGATCACAACGCAGATGTCTTCGTGATGTATGGCCAGACGGAGGCGACCGCGCGACTGTCCGCACTCGACCCCGCCCTCCTCCTGTCCAAACCCGGGTCGATTGGGCGCGGCATCCCCGGTGTGCGGCTACGTGTCATAGATGAGGAGGGCCAGCGCGTCGCACCCGGAGAGATCGGTGAGATCTGGGCGCGCGGCGAGAACATCTCTCCCGGGTATCTCGCTGACCCCGAAGGATCGGCTGCGAAGATGCCCGACGGTGAGCTGCATACCGGCGATCTCGCCACCATCGACGACGAGGGCTTCATTTACGTCGTCGACCGTGCCGAGGACTTCATCAAGTCGTGGGGATATCGCGTCGCCAGTCAAGAGGTTGAGGCAGCCGCCATGGAGCTGCCCGACCTTGTTGCGGTCGCGGCTGTCGGCCTGCCCGACGAGGCAGCCGGTGAGCGCGTCGAACTGCTCGCGGTCGCGCGTCGCGGCTCTGACGTCACCGCCGAGCAGGTCATCGCGCGTTGCCGCGAGCTGCTGCCCAAGTATGCGGTTCCCGCCAGGGTTCGATTTGCTGATCAGCTGCCGCTCAACGCGAACGGCAAGGTCGTCAAACGTGACGTACGTGACCTGCTCATGCGAACCGGAACCGTGGGGTGATCGAACGTGCGTATCGTGACCATGCGTCGACTTGTTGCCGCGGCGATCGTCGTCGCGTCGATCGCCATCGTTGTTGTCGTCTGGGAGAGAACAGTGCGCCCTGACCCGCTTGCCGTCGTTGAACCGACCACAGCCGAGCTGCAGTCCTTCGCGACGACGACCGTGTTCTTCGGTCACCAGTCCGTCGGTGCGAACGTTCTCGAGGGGCTCGCGGCGCTCGACGGTGTCGACGCTGCCGGCATCCGGATTATCGAGTCGACGGATGCCGGCAGCGTCGCGCCGGGCACCGTAGCGCATGCGTATATAGGGGTCAACGGTGCCCCGCAGAGCAAGCTGGACGCGTTTGTCGAGCTGATGGACTCGGGCATGGCCGAGGCGGTAGATTTCGCCCTCTTGAAGCTCTGTTACGTCGATATCGATGCGCACACTGATGTTGCGGCGGTGCTTGCTGCCTATACGGATACGATCGCGGGGCTGCAGGCGCGTCATCCGGAAACGACATTCCTGTACGCGACGGTACCGCTGGCAACGGCCCGGGATCTGAAGGCAACCGTGAAGTCGTGGCTCGGTCGTGACGCGGGTATGGGGCCGGAAGACAACGTCGCGCGGCAACAGTTCAATGCAGCGCTGCGCGAGCAGTTCGCGGATACCGGGTTGTTGTTCGACATCGCCGCCGTCGAGTCGGGCATGGACCAATCGGCATCCGCTCGCACACACAACGGCGCGGACTACTACGTCCTCGACGACTCTTTCGCCGCCGATCCCGGACACCTCAACGCGGACGGTGCGCGCGCGGCGGCGGCAGAGCTGGTGCGCACCATCGATGCTGCGCGAAGCGGGACATGACCATCCGCGGTATCGGTATCGACGTTGCCGACGTCGATCGGTTCCGTGCGCTCTACGCGCGGCGCGGAGAGGACTTCGCTCGCAAGTGGTTCGCTCACGTCGAGATCGAGAGATGTCGGGGTGCGAGAGATCCCGGTGCAGCGTTGGCGGAGCATTTCGCTGTCAAAGAAGCAGTGTGGAAGGCTCTTGGCCCGAGCGAATGGGCGGCCCCGCTACCGTGGCGCTCGATCGTCTACCATGCTGGGTCCGGTTCGGCATCGCTGGGCGGGACCGCTGCCGCGATGGCGGGGGACGTCACCGTGCACGTGTCCGTCGCTCGGCAGCGCAGAGTGGCCGTCGCCACGGCGCTCGTCACAGCTCAGGGGTGACCTCCGGCACCTTCTCGATGAGCACGGGAGCCGCGTGCAGGTACGCGGTCGTGCGCCGCTTCTGCACGATGTCACGGTAGACGCGCTGCACCTGCTCGACCGTCAGCCCGGTCGCCGCGGCGACATGATCGATCGGAACGTCGTTGTTCAGACCGTACAGGCAGAGGTCCATGCGGCCGTAGGGGAGCGAGAAGTAGAACTCCTCCTGCGACTGCGGCAGCGAGTACGTGTCGGTGGTGGACGGGCGACTGCGGATGTTCTCCGGCACGCCGAGGTACTCGGCGAGCGCGTACACCTGCGTCTTATAAAGATGCGCGATGGGCTTGATGTCAGCGGCCCCGTCACCGAGTTTGACGAAGAAGCCCTGGTCGTACTCGAGACGGTTCGGGGTGCCGGCCACGATGTAGTTGAGGCGGTCGGCGTGGAAGTACTCGAGTGTCTTGCGCGTGCGCTGCTTGAAGTTCGAGGCGGCGACGATCTCCAGGTAGGCCGCCATCGACAGCCGCTTGGTGATCTGCGTTCCGTCTGGGGCCTGCGCGACAACAGAGTAGATGCGATAGGCATCCGAATCGACCACGCTCGGCAGCACGATCTTCGACCGCCAGCCGGCGCCGAATTCCGGGATGACGCTGCGGATCGCCTTGTCGCGGCGCCGATAGCAGCCGAACGCCTCGAGCATCGGCGAGATGTCTTCGACCGTCGAGTCCACGCCCAGCCAGTCGGTGAGCGACGTGCTCAACGGCAGGGTCTCGTCGGAAGATTCCTGCTCGGGCATGTGCAGCGCGAACACCCTCGCAGGGCCGAGGGCGCGTACCGCGAGCGCCGCGGTGACGCTCGAGTCGATGCCACCCGAGACCCCGACGACGACGCCCTTGCGGCGGTCGTGCTCGAGCACGCCACGGAAGGCGGCGCTGATGCGCTCGACCTCGGCAGCCGCGTCGATGGCGAGTGTGTGCGTTCCGTATTGTTCGTTCATGAAGTTCCCCCGTGTCCCCTGATCACGTCGTTGTAGAGAAGCTGCGTCGACAGCACGGCCAGAACGCGCATGTTGTCGGAGTTGCCAATACCTCGCCCACCGGTCCGCGCGCACTTTGCGGCCAGACGTTGCACGATCTCGGGCTGAAACACTCCCGCTGCCTGCACGGAGTCAGGAGCGAGGGCATCTGATACCCAGCCAGGCGCATCGGGGCCGAAGAAACTGCTCGCATCGGGAGCCCGGTACGGCTGCTTGGGGCGCTCGAGCACTTCTTGCGGGACGATGTCGGCGAACGCGCGCTTGAGCACGTGCTTCTCATCCAGACCGCGAAGCTTGTGCCGCGCGGGCATGCGCGCGGCGACGCGCGCAACGTTGGGGTCGAGGAACGGGAATCGTCCTTCGACAGAGTTCGCCATCAGCATGCGGTCGCCCTGCGACGACAGGACGTATCCGGGCAGCAGTGTCGTCCACTCCAGCCATTGCGCGCGAGCGAGCGGATGCCACTGTCGGCTGCCCGCGGGCATCCTGCCGACCAGATCTGCTGCGGGGTCGCCGGCGCCGGAGAACGCGGGCTGCAGCATTCCCGTCAGAGCCCGAGCGGTGTCCCATCGGGGCCGATGCGAGATCGCCGGGTCGTCGGCGTCGAGATTGCGCATGAAGAAGCTACGGGCGAACACGGGCGCCTGTTGGGGTGCCCGCTGCATCCATGGGTACAGTGCGTCGACGGCGCGATCAGCCCACGGTGAACCGGGATGCCTCGCGGCGTACCGCCGCACCGCGGCCTCACGGAAGATGTCGTAGCCGGCGAGCATCTCGTCGGAGCCTTCGCCTGTGACCACGACTTTCCGGCCCGATCCACGCACCAGCTTCGAGAGCAGGTACATCGGTGCCGGCCCGCTGCGCAAGATCGGTGTCTCCGTGTGACGGATGACTTCGGGAAACACCCCGGCGATGTCTGCGCCGGTCACCGTGATGTCGCGGTGGTCGGTGCCGAGGGCGTCGCTCACGGTGCGCTGGTAGTCGCCTTCGTCGAACTCGGAGTCGGCAAAACGCAGCGAATAGGTGCGCAGGTCCGCGCCCGTGTGGTGGCGGATGATCCCTGCCGTGACGGTTGAATCGATGCCACCCGAGAGATATGCCGCAACGGGCACATCAGATCGGGTGAAGCGCAGACGGGTGGCGTCGATGAGCGAGGCACGCAACGCCGCAGCGCTCTCGTCGATCGTCACGTGCTGCTCGGAGGCGGCTGTGGCGAACTCGTCGTACCAGAACCGGTGGCGCTCGGGAGTGGTCGCGCCGTGGCGATACACGAGGCACGTGCCCGGTTCCACCTGCTGCACGCCGCGGAACACCGTCCGCGGCGCGACGGGCGCCCAGAAGGTCAGCAGCTCGGCGAACCCCGCGGGATCGAACTCGCGCGGTACCGCCGAGTCGGCGAACAGCGCTTTCACCTCGGAGGCGAACCGCAATCGACTGCCCACTGTGGCGTGGAACAAAGGATGTATTCCGAACGGATCGCGCGACAGGATGAGCTCGCGGCTGCGCTGGTCGTGGATCGCGATCGCCCACTGTCCGTTGAATCGGGCGAAGCAGCTGAGGCCCCACTCCTCCCACGCGTGCACGATCACCTCGGTGTCGCTGCGCGTGCGAAAGCGGTGTCCGCGTGCGGAGAGCTCGGCCGTCAGCTCAACGTAGTTGTAGATCTCGCCGTTGAAGGTCACCCAAACGGTGTCGTCCTCGTTAGCCAGCGGCTGGGCGCCACCGGCGACATCGACGATCGACAGGCGCGCGTGCCCGAGCGTGACGTCGCCGCTGACGTGGAAGCCTGAGCTGTCCGGCCCGCGGTGCGACAGCACGCCGACCATCGGCCGCACGTCGTCGACATTCGGCGGCGTCTTCACATCGCGCACGCCGCAGATTCCGCACATCAGTGCGCCACTGCTTCAGCGTGAGCGCGCGTCATTTCCCCATGACCCATTCGTCTTCCCCCGATTGACGAACCGCCTGTATGGGCTCACAATAGGGCAGTCCGGGCGTTTTTGGGGAGACCGGATATCAATTGGGACTTGGGGAGTACCAGTGAACACTGTGACGAGCGACGTGCTCACAGAGCGCATCGAGGCATTCATCTTCGAGAGTCTGATTCTCGGTGACAGCACACGCATGCCCGCACCGCGCGACTCGCTGATCGAGTCGGGGGTGATCGATTCGACGGGGGTGCTGGAGCTGATCGAATTCCTTGAGGAGGAGTTCGGTATCGCTGTCGATGATTCGGAGACGGTGCCCGAGAACCTTGACACGATCGAACGTGTCGTTGCGTTCGTCTCGCGCAAGACTGCGTGACCTTCTAGAGACCGATAGCTGGTGCTGGGCACCGAGGGGCTGCGGGGTGCGATGTGGTCGACCGTGCTCGGCGAAACGATCATGGCGGAGGGGGCGGGATGCCTGCTGAAGACGCAATTTCGGATCTGCGCCGCGACTTCTCGAGGATGAGCGCGACATTTCTGCCGAGCGGCGTCGGCGTGTGGCGCCGCGTGCTGTTCGCGCTCGGAAACTCAGAGCTTCACTGCGTCGCGGCATACCGGTTCGGACGATACGCGCGGGGATGCCGCCGCCGCGGCGAACTGGTCTGGATCCCCTTGACGATCCTGCATCGCATCTGGAACCGATGGATCACGCACATGCATCACTGTGACATCAGCACCAGAGCAATGATCGGTCCTGGAATGCTCCTCATGCATCGCACCGGTGTCATCATCGGGCCTGCACAGATCGGTGACGATGTGGTGCTCCACCAGAATGTGACGATCGGACAGCGCGTAGCGGGCGGGAACCAGGGAGTCCCGCACATCGGCGCCGGAGTGTGGATCGGGCCCAACGCCGTGCTGTCCGGCCCGATCTCGGTGGGGGACCGCGCGACCGTGTCTGCGGGAAGTGTCCTCTTGCGTGACGCACCTGCGCGCGCGCTCGTCGGAGGGGTGCCGGCGCGCGTGCTCATGATGGAATACGACAACTCGGCGATGACGGGGGTGACGACCTGATGACGGATGTCTCTCTACGCAAGCAGGCAACGAGCGGCGCAGCCTGGAGCGGAGTGAGCACCATAGTGCTGCGCCTCGGTAGCTTGATGGTCGGCATCGTCCTCGCGCGGCTCCTGACCCCGGAGCAGTTCGGCGTCTTCGCTGTCGCGCTCACGGTGCAGTCGATTCTGATGACTGTCGCCGATCTGGGACTGTCTTCGGATCTGGTCCGGGCCGAAGACCCCGACCGGATCGCGCCGACCATCGCATCGCTTGGATTGCTGAGCGGCTCGCTGACAGCTCTCGTGACGATCGCATCGAGCGGCTGGCTGGCATCCACGATGGGTGCTGCCGAAGCCGCGCCAGCTATCGCGACGCTCGCCGTAACGCTCTTCCTCGCGGGGGTCAGTGTTGTCCCCTACGCGTACATGCTCCGCAGATTCCAACAACGGGAGCTCTTCTGGGTTGGGGTTGTTGACTTCATCGTTTACACGGCCGTCACATTGACGCTTGTCGCGCTTGGCTTCGGTGTCATGGGGCTGGCACTCGGCCGCGTTGCCGCGCAGATGGTCGCCTCCACGCTGCAGTTCGTCTTCGCCCGAATGCGACCGCGATACGGCATTGCTCGCGATCAGATACGCCCGATCCTTGCGTACAGCTTGCCGATTGCGTGCGCCAACCTCCTTGCGTGGGCTCTGCTCAATGTCGACAACGTTGTGCTTGCCCGGCTCGCCGGCGCAACGGCGCTGGGGTACTACGTGCTCGCGTTCAACGTTTCCAGTTGGCCGATGACGGCGCTGTCTCAGGTTGTTCGCTCGATCTCATTGCCCTACTTTTCTCGCGTCGACGACCCCGCAGTCGGGGTCGAGCGAGTGAGTTCGCTGGGCTGGGCTCTTGCGCTACCGGCGAGTGGAATGATCGCTGTGCTAAGCGCTCCGATTATCAGCGTGCTCTACGGGGAGAATTGGTTGCCGGCCGCCCCTGCGCTCGCCGTGCTAGGTGTCTACGGGGCTGTCCGGGTGATCTTCGACGTGGCAACGGGCTACTTATACGCTCGCGGACGCTCGCGTCCTGTCTTGTGGATCCAGCTCGGATGGCTGGTGTCGATGGTGATCGGCATGGTTGCGGTGGTGCCCGTCTGGGGGATCCTAGGCGCCGCGGCAGTTCACGTGGTCACCGGCGTCGGCTTGATTCTTCCGGCGTACCTTGGTGTGCTGTCGCGGAGCGGCGTCCCAATCAAGCGCTTCCTTTACGCTCACTTGCCCCCCACGCTGGCCACCGTGCCGGCGGTCATTGCGGCATGGGGGGCGACTTTCGTTGGCGGTGGTGCTGCCACAGCGCTGCTTCTGGGTGGACTTGTCGGGGTGCTCGTCTACGCTGCCGCCATCTGGCCGTGGCTACGGCGCAGGCTGCGTCATAGTCCAGGGGGGAGCTGAGCATGCTCGAAGCGCTCTCTGACCGACATGCGCGACGGCGGCGGCGGGCGAAGGCTTGGGGAGCGCGGCTCGCGCTCTACGGTCTGACGGTCGTCACCGATGCGATGCCGCCACGCATCCGGTTCGGACATTGGCAGCGGGCGCTCGGAATGCTGGCGGTCGCCGGTGGTCTCCCATCCATTCGGCGCGATTCCCCTGCGCCTGAGGTGATGCGGTTGCCGACTCCGAGGGTCGAGAACCCCGACGTCCGTTGCCTGATCGTCGCTGGCGCGCTCGACTCGGGAGGCGTCGAGAATGTCGTGGCGTCGCTCGCGCGTGGACTTCCGAATCATGGCATCCAGGTTGAGGTCGCGTGCAGTTTGGCGGGCCGCGTCGCGAACGCGCTTGCTGACGAAGGTGTGCGGGTTACCGTCGTCGACGATCAAGGACTGCAACAGCTGGTGAGTTCTATCGCTCCGGATGTCATCCAGCTGCACCGCCCGAATCTGGCGCACTTGCGCGGCGTTGCGCGAAACCCGGAGCGAGCCACGTGTGTGTTTCACGCGATGGAGACGTACTTGGACGCGTCCACGTGGCAGGCGCTCGGGCAACTCACGCGCGCGTCCGGTGTGAGTGTGGCCGTGAGCGACTCGGTTCGCGCGTTCTTCACGGAGCGGCTAGGGAAGGCTGACATTCGCGTGGTCGTGAACGGCGTCGCTGCTACGGCGGTTGAGCCACCCAATCGCGCCACCGCGCGGGCGCGCGTGGCAACGGCCATCGGCTGTGACATCGAAGACCGGGACATCCTCGTCGTCAGTCTGCAACGCTTCAGTGATCAGAAGAACGCTGCGGGCCTAGTTGACTCCTTCCTGCTTGCGTCTGAACAGAACCCACGGCTGAGGCTTGTCATCGCGGGAGGGACGGACAGTTGGCTTGAGGTGCGCCGAGCAGCCGTGCTCCGCGAAAGCCACCCGTCCGGCGATCGGGTACACCTCCTGGGCGATTCGGATCCTGCAGTGATTCTCGCGGCGGGGGATGTCTTTGCACTCGACTCGTTCTCCGAAGGCGGGCCACTGTCCGCGATTGAAGCGGTAGCGGCGGGGCTACCGATTGTCATGTCCGATGTCGGGTTCGCTCGGCGATTGGCCGCGGAGGCGTGTGTCCGCGCGGTGGTCGTACCGCGGGCGAATCGCTCGCACTCCCAGAGGGACATCGCCCGCCAGCGACGACGGCGGCATCAGTCCAATCGTGAGGACTTCGCGGAGGCGCTTGTCGAAGTCGCGCGTGAGCCCGACGGCCCGCGTGCCGCGCGCATTCCGAGCAGCTTCCACGAGGCTGCGATGGTGCGCGCACACGCGGAGGTGCTGCGCGAAGTCGCGTGCCGTTCACGTGCGCTGCCGACTTCCGGTGAAGGTCCTGATCTGCAATAATCAGCGGAGGCCCCGAATGGGGAGGGGCCCTTACCGCGCATAGTGCAGTGTGCATTGCGAAGCGCATTTTGGGGAATGTGTCGTGTTGCAGAAAATCAAGCGATCTCTGCTGGCCGCGTTGGCGATTTTTGTTCTCGCCTTGGCCGCACTCGGGAGTCCGACGGCTGCTCAGGCGGCGGACTGTCCCGAGACAGTGGTGAATATCGTCGCCCATCAGGATGATGACCTGTTCTTCATGAGCCCGGACCTCGTCGACGACGTCAAGAGCGGGGCATGCGTCGTCACGGTGTTCATGACCGCCGGCGATGCCGGCCGAGCTCCCGCTTACTGGCGCGCCCGCGAGACAGGGTCGCACGCGGCGTACAACACGATGCTCGGGCTGTCGGCTGCCGCGGCATGGTCGACATCGACGGTGACGTTCGCAGGCAAAGCGGTCCCTGTGGCGACCAGTCCCGGAGACGGCCGCATCACAGGTGTCTATCTGCGGTTGCCGGATGGTGGGATCGGTGGAGACGGTTGGGCCAGCAGCGGCGAGGCATCGCTGTTGAAACTGTGGAACCAGTCGATCTCATCCCTCGTCGCCGTTGACGGGTCTGCGCAGTACACGCGCGAGAGCCTCATCGCGACGCTCGGCTCGATCATCTCCTGGTCCGATCCTCGCGAGGTCCACGTGCAGGATTTCGAGACGGCAGGGTATGACCACTCCGATCACCGGATGGCGGGGCGATTCGCGGCAGCTGCCCTGCAGGGCTATGCCGGGATGGTGTTGGCGTACCGGGGGTACAACGCGCAGACGGAGGCCGCCAACGTCTCAGGAGACGACCTGAGCGCAAAGACGGCGGCACTGCTTAGCTATGCGGAGTATGACCCATTGCTCTGCTCGTCTGCAGAAGTCTGCCCGGGTGGCAGTGAAGCACAGTGGACGCAACGACAGTACTCGGCGCCGTTGCTAGTCGACGGGAATTCTGTGGCGGGTCCGGCTGCGTATGGTGGGCCGAATGTGGCGCGGAATGCGTTGGTGGCGGTGTCGTCGGCGGCTGCGGGGCAGTCGGGGACGGCGGCTATTGATGCGGTGGTGGCGGGGTGGCCTGCTAATGGTGGTGCGGAGTGGTCGTCGAACGGTGAGCGTGCGGGGGCGTGGTTGTCGTTGTCGTGGTCGTCGGTGCAGACGTTGGATCGGGTGTATTTGTATGACCGCCCGAATGGGACTGATCAGGTCACGGGTGGTGTGCTGAAGTTCTCGGATGGGTCGACGGTGACGGTGCCGTCGTTGAACAATGATGGTTCGGCGACGGTGGTCACGTTCGCGGCGAGGTCGGTGTCGTCGGTGTTGTTCACGGTGTCGTCGGTGTCGTCGGGGACGCAGAATGTGGGTCTGGCGGAGATTGAGGCGTATCACGGGGATCCGGCCGCGGTGGTCGAAGATCCTGTAGTGGTCGATCCTGTCGCGGTCGGTGACCAGACAGCGGCCTCAACGAACACCAGCGTGATTCAGACTGAAGACGTGGCGCCTTCGACGTCGACGGGTGAGCCGACAACGACGCAGTCAGACACGGATGCTTCGTCCGCGCATGCGACTCCGGGGGGCTCAGTCACGGATGAGGCCGTCTCAATCCCCGCGGAGGAAAGCGAGACGACGCCTTCACCCGGTGGATCGGACGCCACCGCAGAAGATGGTTGATCGGGCTGGCATCGATCTGGTTGATGTCCCACGCGGCTTACGCGTGTGGCGCCGCGGCTCAAGGGGAGGAGAGGCGTGAACGGAGCACGGGAGGGGCTGGCAAAGAGCATTCGGATCCTGCGCCAGGACGGCGCATCCGGTCTCGTCAAGCGAGCCGCTCGCACCTTGTATGCACGGACGGGTGCAGAGACGCTGAACGAGCCGCTGCTCGGTGCGGACATCGCCGATTCGAGTGCGCTGAGCCTGTCGGTCCCCGCAGCGCGGGTTCCTGCAGGTCAACCGCTGACAGTGGGTTGGGTCGTGACGCCACCAGCGGCAGGATCAGGTGGGCACACCACCCTCTTCCGAGTAGTAGAGGCCGTCGAACAAGCGGGACATCGCTGTCACCTTTTTCTCTACGACCGGTACGGCGGCGATATTCAGCGGCACGAACGCGTCATCCGGTCATGGTGGCCGCACTTGCGGGTGAGCGTGAGCGATGCCGTTGCCGGTATCGCCGACGTCGACGTGGCAATCGCGTCGTCGTGGGAGACTGCTCACGTTCTTGCTACCCGGGGCACTGATGCCATGCGTCGGCTCTACTTCATCCAGGACTTCGAGCCATACTTCTACCCTCGAGGCTCCGCATACGTTCTCGCTGAGGACTCGTACCGGTTCGGATTCCGCAACGTCGCGCTTGGAAAGATGGTCGCCGAGTGCCTGAGGCACGAGACCGGGGTTGATGCCGACGTCACGGAGTTCGGCTGTGACACCAGTGTGTACCGTGTCCTGCCTGGACATCAGCGCACGGGGGTGGTTCTATACGCGCGCCCGGGCGTCCCCCGACGTGGCTTCTGGCTCGCACGGCTTGCCCTGCAGGAGTTTCATCGCGTACGACCCGACGTTGACATCCACGTTTACGGTGAGCGCATCGACGGTTTGCGGTTTCCCGTGCACCAGCATGGGCGGCTCTGCCCGGAGGAACTCAATGCGTTATACAACCGCTGTGTCGCCGGCATCGCGATGTCTTTCACAAACATCTCCCTCGTCGCTGAAGAGATGTTGGCGGCAGGCACAATCCCTGTCGTGAATGACTCCAGCGGTTCTCGAGCAGATCTTGTGAACGAGCATGTCGCATGGGCGACGCCGACTCCTCAGGGTATTGCGCGAGCACTCGCTGACGTGTGTGCCCGGCCCAATCGGTACGAGGCCGCCATTGATGCGGGACGGTCAGTGCGGCAGTTCGGGTGGGCGCGCGCACAGGCGGACGTACTCCGCATCATTGAGGAGGAAGCCTACGGAATGAGCAAACGCGTCCTGGCGGACGATAATGCAGGCATTGCAGATGCGCACTAGCGTGCATCACCTCCTGCGCAAGTGTGCGCAGTCGCACCCCGTGGCTCCCGCGCTGACCTTCCGGGGCGTGACGCAGACCTACACCGAAGCATGGCAGGCTGCCGAGAGCGCCGGGCGACAGTTGCGCGCGCTCGGGTTGCAGCAGGGCGACCGCGTCGCGATCTACCTCGAGAAGCGCCTGGAGACGGTTTCCGCGATTTTCGGCACGTCGGCCGCTGGGGGAGTGTTCGTGCCCATCAACCACGTGCTCAAGCCTGCGCAGGTCGGTCATATCCTCACCGACAGCGGCGCGCGGATCCTCGTGACCTCCGCTGAACGGCTCGGTCAACTGACGGCTGCTCTGGCAGGCAGCGCCGTCGAGCAGATCATCGTCGTGGGCGAGACGCTCCCGGAGGCCGGCGGCGACTACGGCATCCACCTGTGGAACGCGACCCCGGGCACGGCCGACAGCATCGGCTCGACCATCGATATCGACCCGGCCGCGATCCTCTACACCTCCGGCAGCACGGGCAAGCCCAAGGGGGTCGTGCTCAGCCACCGGAACCTCATCGTGGGCGCCGAGAGCGTCAGCACGTACCTGCACAACACGAGCGACGACGTGATCCTGAGCGTGCTGCCGCTGAGCTTCGACGCCGGTCTGAGCCAGCTCACGACCGCCTTCGCGGTCGGTGCGCACTGCGTCCTGGTCAACTACCTGCTGCCGCGCGACGTCGTCAAGCTGTGCACGGCACACGGCGTCACGGGGCTCACCTGCGTCCCGCCGTTGTGGCTGCAGCTGGCATCCGTCGACTGGCCCGAAGAGACCGCGGCCCGGTTGCGGTACTGGGCAAACACCGGCGGCCGGATGCCTAAGACGACGCTCGACCGGTTGCGCGCGACCTTCACGCAGGCCGCCCCCTATCTCATGTACGGGCTGACCGAGGCGTTCCGCTCGACCTATCTCGACCCGGCCGAGGTCGATCGCCGTCCCGGTTCCATCGGCAAGGCGATCCCGAACGCCGAGGTTCTCGTGCTGCGGCCCGACGGCACGCGCTGCGAGCCCGGCGAACCCGGCGAACTCGTGCATCGTGGGGCGCTGGTCGCGTTGGGGTACTGGAATGACCCGGTGCGCACCGCCGAGCGGTTCCGTCCTTTCGCGCACGTCGGGCAGGACTGGCGCGCGCCAGAGCTGGCCGTCTGGTCGGGTGACACCGTCGTCGCCGACGACGAGGGCTTCCTCTCATTCGTCGGCCGCGCCGACGACATGATCAAGACGTCGGGCTACCGCGTGAGCCCCACTGAGATCGAAGAGGCCGTCTACGGCACCGGGCTCGTCCGCGATGTGGTGGCCATCGGCGTCGCTGACGACGCACTGGGCCAGCGCATCGTGCTTGTCGTCAGCCCTGCGACGGCGGCACTGGACGAGCGTGAGCTCGTTGCCGCGCTGCGACCAACACTGCCCGCCTATATGCTTCCGTCCCAGGTGGAGATCCGCGACGACCTACCCCGCTCACCCAACGGAAAGTTTGACCGACCGCGCATCGCAGCAGAGGTGACCGCATGAAGCCCCACGAACACGTCGCCACCTTCGGTACGATCGACGGAGAGCTCCGGCTCGCCGGCCAGCCGCTGAGCCGGCTCGCCGCGCGCATCGGCTCCACGCCGTTCTTCGCGTACGACCGCGGTCTTATCGATGCCCGCGTCGACCTGCTGCGCAGCTTGCTGCCCGCACGCGTCGAGCTCAGCTACGCGATGAAGGCGAACCCGATGCCGGCGGTCGTGCAGCACCTCGCGAACCGCGTCGATCGCATCGATGTCGCCTCGGCCGGTGAGATGCAGCACGCCCTCGACACGCGGATCCGCCCTGATCGGGTCAGCTTCGCCGGGCCGGGCAAGACCCCTGCCGAGATCCGGCAGGCGGTCGCGGCGGGCATCATCGTCGAAGTCGAGTCGCCGACCGAGCTGCGCCGAGTCGCGGATGCCGGTGACGCGCTCGGCCTGCACCCGCACGTCGCCGTGCGCGTCAACCCCGACTTCGCCGTGAAGGGCTCGGGCATGCGCATGGGCGGAGGCCCGCAGCAGTTCGGCATCGACGCAGAGCAGGTGCCCGGCGTGCTCACCGAGTTCGGCGCGGCGGTGGACGTGCTCGGCTTCCACGTGTTCGCGGGGTCGCAGAACCTCAACGCCGAGATCATCGCGGAGGCGCAGGGGCGCACCGTCGATCTGGTCACCAGCCTGGCCGAACATCTGCGCTCGCCGCTGCGGTACCTGAACCTGGGCGGCGGTTTCGGCATCCCCTACACCGAGAAGGATCAGCCCCTCGATCTCGCCGCCGTGGCGGAAAACCTCGGCGCGCTCGTCGACGGTCCGATCGCACAGCGCTTCCCGCAGGCGAGTCCCGTCATCGAACTCGGGCGCTTTCTGATCGGCGAGTCGGGCGTCTATGTCACGCGTGTCGTCGATCGCAAGGTCTCGCGTGGCAAGACCTTCCTCGTCGTCGACGGCGGCATGCATCACCAGCTGGCAGCCTCGGGCAACTTCGGCCAGGCGATCAGGCGCAACTATCCCGTCGTCGTCGGCAACCGTGCGGCAGAGGCGGGCGAGGATGCCGTGACCGTCGTCGGATGCCTCTGCACGCCTCTCGATCTGCTCGGCGACGACATCGCCCTGCCGCCTGCCGAGATCGACGACCTCGTCGTGATCTTCCAACAGGGTGCCTACGGACTCACCGCCAGCCCCACCGCCTTCCTCGGGCATCCGGCCCCCGCCGAAGTGCTCGTCTGAAAAACCACTCACAAGGAGACCCACATGGCCACCGAATCACTCACCGCTGTTCGCGAAGTGCTCATCGATGCACTCGAGCTCGCACAGGCGCCCGACGAGCTGCAGCCTGACACCGCCCTGTTCGGAGCGCTGCCCGAGCTCGACTCGTTCGGCGTCGTCGCTCTTGTCGGCGCACTCGAGGACCGCTTCGACATCACGATCGACGACGACGAGTTCGGCGCCGAGCTGTTCGAGACCGTCGGAACGCTCACGGCGTTCGTCGACGGCAAGCTCGCGGGCTGACGCATGGATTCAGGGGATCGGCTCGCTGGCTTCGCGGCTCGCAGCGGGGGACGCACGACGGTCGAGGGGCCGGTCACTGGTGAACTGTCGCATGCGGGCGTTTCCGTGCAATGGTGGGGGCTCGACCCGTTGCCGGGAACCCCCACGGTGCTACCGCTCTCGCGGGTGCGGCGTAGCGATACCGGTGCGGTCGACGGTGTCGAACTGGCGCAGCGAATCGCCGCCGACCCGCGTGCTGCGGAGCAACTGCTACCGCCGTTCGCTGCTGCGGCGTGCGAGTCGGCGTCGGTCGCTGTCGCGGCCGATGCGATGGGTTTCCGGCCGGTATATGTTGCTCGCGGGACGGCTCCCTCCGACGCGATCGTATCGACTTCTGCGCTGTCTGCGGCGCGTGCCCTCGCAGCGCCCCTCGACGAGGCAGCGGTGGCTGTCCAATCGTTGCTGGGGTGGCAATTGGGCCAACGCACACTACATCTCGGCGTCCGCAAACTCGAACCCTGCGCTGTCGCGCGGGTCACCGCGGATGGAGTTGACGTCGAGCAGCATCCGGTCGGGCACCAACCGAGCTTCTCGTTGGAGGAAGCAGTGCCGCGGGCCGCGGCCCTCCTGCGCCGCTCGCTCGAGTCCCTCTTGGACGAGCACCCCGACGCCGTGCTTCAACTCACTGGGGGACAGGACTCACGACTGCTGCTCAGTGCTGTGCCCCCCGCTCGCCGACGCGGTCTGCATGCGATGACCCTCGGGTGCGCCGGAGAGCGTGACGTGGAAGTTGCCAGCCGTCTCGCCGCTCGTGACGGACTCGTGCACGAGGTGCACCCTCTGGCGGGCGCTGACGCGCTCGCGCCCGCGGAGGCGTGGGAGAGGTGCCTGACGTCCGCGATGCGCCTGGATGCCACGTCGGACCCAGTGGCATTGGCCGCGCTCGACATCGCCGAAGGAGCGTTCGGGCAAGGCACCCGTATCTCTGGGCTCGGTGGTGAGATCGCTCGGGGGTTTTACTATTTTGGGCGCGTGCATGATCGGCCGTACGGCCGCGGCGACGCCGAGCGGCTCGCCGCGTGGCGGATGTTCGTGAACGATTCCATCGAACCCGGCGCCGTGGAAGAGGAGTTTGCGCGATGGTCTCGCGCGGTCGCAGTGGATGACGTGTACGAGTCGCTTCGTGGGGGCGGGGACGAGTGGCACCGCGCGACGGACCATCTGTATCTCCGGCATCGCATGCAGCGCTGGGCTGGTGTCACTGATGCGGCCGTGGCTGATCGCCGTATCGTCGTCAATCCGATGCTGCACCCCGAGTTCCTTTCGATTGCGGCGCGACTCGTTCCCGCGGACAAGGCGGCTTCGCGCTTCTTATCGCTTCTCCAAATCGAGCTCGATCCGGAACTCGCGCGCATTCCTTTGGAGGGGCGCCCCGCCCCCGTTGCGTATGCGCGACCGGGCTTGCTCTCGATCGCGCGTCAGAACGTGAGCAGGGTGCGAAAGGGAGCGTGCAAGGCGGTTCAGCGGGCTCGTCGTGGAAACCGTCCGCCGGCGGGCGGTGCGCAGCTCACGCGGCTCGTCGTGGAAGCCTGGCGCGAAGACCCCGCGCGAATCGTTTCCGGGGCGGCCGACTTCGTGCGTGCGGATTGGCTCGATGCTGTGCTGAGCGGCAAGATCGACCCGCGTCCCAGTTCAGTGGGGTACGTGACCAATCTTGTTGCGGCAGTCAGGGCATCCGCTGGTTCTCAAGCACACCGGTCCGTCGGCGGACGCATGAACGATCTCTAACGGGATCCCGCTAGGCCTTTGAGGTGGTCAGGGGTTTCAATAGAACGGTAGGTCGGGCCGGCGCATGTTCCCGATGAACGTGGCGCGTAGGACGACGTCCGAACACAGGCCTGGGGATGCCTGACCTCTCTAAGGAAGATCTCCCGATGCACCCAACAACTTTTACGGCTCTTCGGAATCAAGGGTGTAGCGAGGGTCTGAAACCTCCGGCCTCGAGCAG